>Ga0371490_1000015_pt1 | contig 269422 bp, 239 predicted proteins | sample MB2SIPfraction_FD_207959 | JGI IMG/M metagenome (GOLD analysis project Ga0371490, IMG submission 207959) | Lab enriched peat soil microbial communities from McLean, Ithaca, NY, United States - MB28FN SIP fraction | ecosystem: Environmental > Terrestrial > Soil > Wetlands > Peat | place: USA... | reverse complement strand
AGCGGGCGTCTATAATCTGTATCGCCTGCAACGGCTGCAAGCTCAAGAGGCACCCTGAGGGTAAGTCAGAGAAGAGCTCTGCGGACACCGCAAAGTAACCTTCCAACGGGCTCCTACTCCTCCGCTGCCCGCTCTTTTCCGTCCTTCTAATCCATTTCGAACGAAAGATGAAAACGAAATCACCACAAAACCACGTTCTTCAACAAGCAGTTAGGGGGCCGGACATTCATGTCCGACATAATCGCGCGCTTTTTTGCGCGCTACACCTGCGCAAGAGATTTACTGTAAATCGTTTTCAAAACTACTTGGCGCGAACTAAGTAGAAGATGACCCCGGCAAGAATCAACGTAGCGAATCCGAGAACGGTCAGCACGGCAACATAAATGCCAGGTCGCCCCCCGGCACGCTTCCCCGAAACATAAACCTCATCCTGGGGCGAAACAAAACTCAGGAGCGACTTCTTATAGGATCTCCAAACCAAAAAATAGGGGAGTCCCACAACAATGCAATAAATTCCCAGGCTAATGCACACACTTCTGAACATGTGCGCGGCCGGCCTGCCTAATGCATTGGTCAGCACCATCGCCCACGCAGATGCCAAAAGATAACCTAGTAAGAGAATTGAAAGGTGAGCGGAAAAAAACATCTTCAGAAAGGACCTGATTTTCAGTTCTTCGGCTTCAGACCTGACGAGGTAGCCGCGATGACGGCGGTCCCCGGAAAAAACGACGACGCGTCCGGCTTCTTCATCTCTAAAAGACCTGCTTACGATGGAGTCAAGAAGACTCATGGCATGTTCTCCTTGGGCGGAGTCCTCGGCCCTGGCTGCCTCCATGTTACCGTTCCCAAAAAATGGCTCGCCATGAAAAGTTCGTCCGTGTGCCCTTCTCGTCGCTAACGCTGGATGCGTCGTGATGCCGAAGACGGCCGGACGGGCGTCTTTGACGTTTAGGGGTCGGACATTTATGTCCGACATACATGCGCGCCTTTTGCGCGGAACACCTATGCGCTGATTCACCTGCAGCAAGTATTGTTGAAGGTCTTGGTGTGGTTTCCCTCAATCATGCAATGAGTGTTTCTGGCCTCAGCGGCTAAAGCCCCTTTAATGCTCTGGCTTTTATGTCGGAGCTGAAGCTCCGACCCCCTAAAAGGCCTCGGGTCTGAAGACCCGAGCTACATTAACCCACACTGCCAAGGCACACAGCCAGGAGTGGCTGCGCTACCCAACCCACGCCGTACCTAACCTTTTTTGTTACCCTTGACAATATAGTAACTATATGGTATAATAGACATGGACAATTGCCCGAAGAACGAGTGGAGGAAACAAGGAGGCGCGACAAATTGCACAATTCTAATCACAAATCCGAAATATTAGAAACGTGCGTAAGTTATTGAAAACAAACGACGGAAAACTTTCTAATCGCCAATTTTTGTAGGGGTACAGAGAGGGAGATGCGCCTCGCGGAAAGCAAAGGAGGAATGATTCGAAGAGAGATTCTTCAGCCGACGAGATGCGTCGGCTTCAGAATGACGAGCAGAGACAACGGCAAGTGCAGATCCCTCGTCGGCCCGAAATGGGCCTCTGTCGGGATGACAACTTAAAGCGGAGGCGACACCAAAGGCGCGGGCACGGCGTGCCGTGCCCCTACCCGGAAGGAACCAAGCCACTGCGTTCTAATATCCGGCGCGGGGCGATTCCTACTTCCGCGCGTGCGGGAACCGTTCCACAGGCATTCCCCGGCGCAGTGGAGTGGACGAAGTTTCCAGCGCTGGCTCGAACTCCGCCTTCGCCATCGCAACCGCGGGCAACGGAAACTCGCGGCCATCGCCGCTGGCTGCGGCGGCTTCGGTGAGGGTATCGGGAGAACGAGAAGAAACGGGGAGAAGGGCACCTTCGGCTTCTTTCAGAAAGATGAGCCCGTTTTCGCGGCCGTCCCAGCCGATCGAGATCACATCGCCCAGCCGCACCTGATCGGTCGCCAACAAACTGGCCAGCTGATAAACGACGTGCCGTTCGATGGCGCGCTTCAAATGACGCGCCCCGTACTTCATGTCCGTCCCTTCGCGCAGCAGGAATTCCCGCGCCGGCTGCGTCACGTGAAACAAGAAGCGTCCCTTGGCCGTTTCCAGCACGCGCTGCTGCACCATCCCCAACTCGATCTCCAAAATCTGTTCGAGTTGCTCGCTGCGCAGCGGATGGAACACCACCACCTTGTCGATGCGGTTCATAAACTCCGGCGCGAATTTCCGCTTCGCCGCTTCCGACGCCGTCTTCTCCACTTTCTCGTCCAGCCGTGGCTTCTGATCGGCCGGCACCGTCGGCGCGAATCCCATTCCGCCGGTCATCAATTCGGTGATCTCTCCGCCGCCCAAGTTCGACGTCATGAAAATCATCGTCTGCGACAAATCCACGCGCCGGTTGTCGCCCAGTGTCAGCGTGGCCTTGTCCAAAATCCCCAGCAGCAATTGCCACAGCGAGTCCGACGCCTTCTCGATTTCGTCGAACAGCAGAAAACTGATCTTCAACTTCTCGGTGTGATATTGCGCCAGCGCTTCCTGCGTGATCAGCGGATGCGTCTCACGATGCCCCAGGTAGCCCGGAGGCGATCCGATCAGCTTGGCAATCTCGTGCGAGTGCTGAAACTCCGCGCAGTCCACCTTGATTACGGCCCGCGGATCGCCGAACAACACTTCGGCCGTCGCTTCCACTACGCGCGTCTTGCCGGCGCCCGTCGGCCCCAAAAACAACAAGTTCCCCACCGGACGCCCCGGCGAACTCAGCCCCGCGCAAAACACCTGGTACAGGTCCACCACCGCCTGCACCGCTTCGTCCTGCCCCACAATCTTCCGTCGCAGCCCCGACTCAAAATCCCGCGACTCGTAACTCCGCCGCCCCGGATCCAGTTGTATCGCTTGTGCTCCCACGACCTACCCCCTTACCGGAATTTCCGCCCGCCTTCCGGAGTGTGCGGCCCGGACCTCTCGAGTTGGTCGAGCTTGAGATCGAGAGTCGAGCGAAGCAACCGCAGTTGCGTGACCAGCTCTCCGCTTGAAGCGGAGTGGTCTGTCAAATTCAGCAACGGCGGCGACAGCTCGGAAAGGTCCAGGTTAAGATCACGCAACGAATGCATCAAATTCTGCACATACATCGAGCGAATATCGAACAGTTCGGCCCGGCCGTTCACTCGCTCGCGCAGGTGCGACCAATCGAGATCGAGGAGCGGGTGGTTGCGCGAGACGGTGCGCACCACGTCGTCAGTGATGCGCGGGCGTTCGCCGAGTCGCGCGAGATGCAGTTGTTGCACCTTGCCGCGTCGGCGGACGTTGTGCACCAGGAAGTAGATGTTGCCTTTGCGCCGAACGAAAGCCACTACCGCCTCCTTACCGGGCTGAACGAGCGTAGTGTATGGAGCGTCCACTACACCGTCAATGGTACGATGCCGTGCATATCCAAAGGTTGCGTCGAATCGGTTATTAGTCACGGAGAACGCGCCAGGGAGTGCCGCTGCCGGGAACACAGGCTTTGTGCCGAGACGCCGCAAATCAAGGAGACGAGCCCACACGCAAAAAATGTCCTCTTCTAATTGATTGGATGCCGGACACGCGTTTTTCGGGACCTTGGTTTCTGGCGCATTTGAAATAATCGATTGTTGCCGCTGGGGGATGCAGGTCTCATCGCGGCCAGTCTTCTCGAACGACGGAGGAAAGTTATATGTCCTGGCAGACTGTGTACAGGCGGGTGAAGAAAATCCCGCGTGGGCGTGTGATCACCTACGGCGAACTTGCCAAAGAGGTCCACTTGCCTGGTGGCGCGCGCGCCGCCGGCTATGCCATGGCCGCTTGCCCAAGCGGCCGGGGAATACCGTGGCACCGCGTGGTCGGCGCAGGTGGACGCCTCTTGATCCGAGAACCATACGCAAGTCTGCAGCGAAAGCTTCTTACATCGGAAGGAGTGGCAATAGAAGGCAGGCAGATCGACATGAAGCGCTACGGCTGGACTGCCGTGAAACGAAGGCCGTGCAGGACCCGTCGCACGAAATAGGGATGATTCGACCTGTGGCGGGCAGTGTGGTATAGAAGATGTTCCCCATTACAGAGGAAATTGTCCGTGGGCGACCCGATTATCGCAGTCGAAAACCTGTACAAGAGCTACGGCACAGTGGCCGCTCTGCGCGGTGTGAGTTTTGCCGTGGAAGAAGGCGAAGTCTTCGGGCTGCTCGGGCCAAACGGAGCCGGGAAAACGACGACCGTAGAAATCCTCGAAGGCTTGCGAACCCCCGACAGCGGCTTGGCCCGCGTTTGCGGCCTTGATCCTGAGAAGAGTGGCGAGAAGTTCAAAGAGAATATCGGCGCTGTGCTGCAATCCACTGCCCTGCCGGACAAATTGCGCGTAAAGGAAGCGATCGATCTATTCGCGCATTTCTATCCACGGCGCGCGAACACCGACCAATTGCTCGAGCGTTTCCAACTCGGTGAGAAGCGCGGCGCATTTTACGGCGAGCTTTCCGGCGGCCAAAAGCAGCGCCTTGCGCTCGCGATGGCTTTGGTGAATGACCCGCAGGTCGTGTTTCTGGACGAGCCTACCGCGGGACTCGATCCGCAGGTGCGCCGAGAAATTTACGCCATTATTGAAGAACTGCGCCGCGAAAAGAAAACGGTGCTTCTGACCACGCATTACATTGAAGAAGCCGAACGCCTTTGCGACCGCGTCGCCATCGTGGACTACGGGCGCGTGATCGCTCAAGGAACACCGCGTGAATTAAAACGCGCATCCGCGGGAACCACGCGCATCGAAGTCCGCCTCGCTCGGCCGCTCGAAGACGGCATGCTCGCGAAAATGGAAGGCGTTTCCGATTGCCGCGAATTCGAGGGCGCCTACGTGGTGCACTCGACAAAGCCCCCCGCGACGATCGTTGCACTGGTCAAGCAACTCGAGGCGGAAAACAATGAATTGCAAAGCCTGGAAATGTTTTCGCCGACGCTCGAAGATGCTTTCATCGAGCTGACCGGCAGGCGGCTGAGGGAATGAAATGAGATCCAATCTCCTGACCCGTACCTGGACGCTGACCAAAGTGCGCATGCGGCTGGCGATGCGCAACCGCACATTCCTCTTCTTCAGCCTGGTGATGCCGCTGGCGTTTCTGTTCTTCTTTGTGCTCGTTTTCGGCAGAGGCCAGCCCGGCTGGGTCTCCTACATCCTCGGGGCAGTATTGACGATGACGGTGATGGGCAGCTTCTGGGGCCTCAGCGTGCAGCTCGTGATGTTCCGCGAACAAGGAATTCTCCGGAGGTTTCGTCTAGCGCCAGTAGGAGCCGGCCCTATGCTCGCTTCCAGCATGCTCTCAAATTACATGCTGATTATTCCCACAGTAACGATTGAAATTCTTGTGTGCCGCTGGGCCTTCCATATGCGGACGTGGGGAAATCTGTGGGACATTTTCCTGCTGATCACATTCGGCTCGATGGCCTTCTCCTCTTTCGGCCTGATTGTCGCCAGTGTGACGAACACCATGCAGGAAACCCAGGTGATCAACCAATTGATCTGGACGGCTTTCCTTTTTCTTTCGGGTGCCACAGTGCCGCTCGCAATTTTCCCGCACTGGATCCAGCGCGTCGCATTGTTCATGCCGGCCACCTATTTGGCTACCGGTCTCGAAGCCGCCGCCACAAATCTTTCGACTGCTCAGGAAATTGTGACTGACATCATTGCTCTTGCCGTTGGTGTTGTGGTGGCATTTGAAATGTCGCGCCAGCTTTTCCGATGGGAGCCCGAAGCGAAAGTCCCCGGCCGGGCCAAATTGTGGGTGCTGGCCGCCATGATTCCTTTTCTTGTGTTCGGGGCTTACGAGAATCTGGCTGGGACGCGCCTGGACCAGATTCAAAAGGATTATCGGGCGATCAGCAGCCGCCAGATGCCCTCGCAAGGGCCGCCGCCACATTAAGCTGTCGAGGTTTTCGCGCCACTTCTTTTGCTAAATCTTTTTTCACCCTTTCACATCGAATGGCTGAGGAGGAGCAAGATGAAAGCTGCCGTTGTTCCCGCTGCAAACAGTCGATGGGAAATACGTGAAGTCCCGCAACCTGAACCTGGTCCCAATCAAATCCTTGTAAAGATGCACGCGAGCGGTATTTGCTATACCGATGTCCACCAAACTCTCGGCCATATTCCAGGCGCGTTCCCGCGAATCCTGGGCCACGAACCTGTAGGCGAAGTCGTCGCCGTGGGCACGGGCGTCACAAGCCGGAAGGTCAGCGACCGAGTCGGAGTAGGTTGGATCCAGAAAACCTGCGGACGATGCGAATGGTGCGCTCGCGGAAGGAAGATGTTCTGTCCGGGTCAACAATCAACGGGGATGGAACTGCAAGGCGGGCACGCGGAGTTCATGCCGATGTATGCCGATGCGACGCTCTTGATTCCCGACGGAGTGTCGTATGAGCAAGCCGCGCCGATTTTCTGCGCGGGCTACACGGTCTGGAGCGGCCTTCGTTGGGCCAAGCCGCTGCCCCACGAGCGTATCGCGGTCCTTGGGATCGGCGGCCTGGGACACTTGGCCGTTCAGTATGCCAAAGCCGCCGGATTTGAAACGATCGCCATCTCGCACTCGGCGGACAAAGACAAGCTCATTCGCGAGTTGGGCGCTGATGAAATCGTCCGCGATGGCAAGGGGTTGGAGGCTGCGGGGGGCGTGGACGTGATTCTCAGCACCACGAATTCGACGGCTTCGATGGCCGATTCGATTCAGGGCCTTCGGCCCGACGGGCGATTCGTCATCATGGGCGTCGATGCGGATCCTATTCCGGTTCGGCCAATGGACATGCTACAGAAGCGAATCAGCGTCATCGGCAGCCAACAAAATGGCCTTGAATACCTCTACGAAGCGCTTGACTACGTGGCCAAGGGAAAAGTGAAAGTGATTACGGAAACGTATTCGCTGGCCGATGCGCCAAAGGCTTACCAGAGAGTTGCCGAAGGAAAAGCTCGCTTCCGGGCGGTTCTGGCAATTTGATAGGCGCGAGGCATTTTTAAACAGGTCGTTAGATATGACAGACGGTCCGGCTCAGACGCATTTCACCGGGCTCTGATTTACAGCCCGGATTTCTTTCTGGGCGATAGGAGGAAAACAATGCAGCGAACAGCAACCGCAGTTTGGATTGGGTCACTGAAAGATGGAAAAGGCACCATGTCAACTCAGAGCAACATCCTTTCTGACACACCATATTCGTTTGCCACACGCTTCGAGAATGGCAACGGTACCAACCCCGAGGAATTGATCGCGGCAGCGCATGCCGGTTGTTTCTCGATGGCGCTTTCGGCGCAGCTCGGTACGATGAACTACACGCCCCACAGCATCCGCACGACGGCCACACTCACATTGGAAAAGCTGGATGCAGGCTGGACGATTTCGAAGATCCATCTCGATGTTGCCGCCAGGATACACGGAATATCGCCTGCGGCGTTTGAGTCGGCCGCCGCGAGCGCGAAGGCGAATTGCCCTGTTTCCCGCGTCCTGAGGGCCGACATAACAATGACCGCGAGTCTCGAGCAAGCTGCATGATCTTTCCGGCGATTGCCGGGCTTGCGATCGTCCTGACAATTCTCTGGGATGCATTCGAGACGGTCGTCCTGCCGCGGCGTGTGGCGCGGCGTTTCCGCCTCTCGCGCTTGTTCTATATCTTTACGTGGGCGCCCTGGCGGGGAATTGCGTGCCTTATTCAAAGGTCGAAGCAGCGCGAAACTTTCTTGAGTTACTACGGGCCCTTGTCACTTTTTTTCTTGCTCGCGGTGTGGGCCGGAGTGCTGATTCTGGGTTTTGGATTTCTTTATTACAGCGCGTCCAGCCAGGCCGTTTCGTCCCACGCCTTGCTCACTTGCATCTACCTCAGCGGAACCACATTTTTCACACTCGGGCTCGGCGACGTCACGGCTCACACCTGGACCGGCCGCTGGCTCGCCGTGGCCGAGAGCGGTCTCGGCTTCGGATTCCTCGCTCTCGTGCTCAGCTATCTGCCTGTGATTTACCAGGCGTTTTCACGCCGTGAAGTGAGCATCGTGCTGCTCGATGCTCGCGCTGGTTCGCCGCCAACCGCCGCGGAGCTTCTGCGGCGTCACGCGGGCCCGCAAGGCCTCGAGGCGCTCGAGAATCTTCTGCACGAATGGGAGCGCTGGTCGGCGCAGATTCTGGAAAGCCACGTGTCCTATCCCGTTGTGAGCTACTTCCGCTCGCAGCATAACAACGAATCCTGGGTGGCGGCGCTCGCAGCGATTCTTGATACTTGCGCTCTCCTAATCGCCTGCGGCGAGAGCGGGCTTGCACGGCAATCGCGCCTGACGTTTGCCATGTGCCGCCACACGGTTGTGGATCTGACGCAGGTCTTTCATCGCCGGCCGCTCCACGCGTCAACGGATCGCTTGCCGCCGGCCGACCTGCATCGTTTGCGCACAACATTGACCCAAGCCGGGTTTCAACTCAGAGATACTTCCGCCACAAACGACAAGTTATTGAAGCTCCGCGGAATGTACGAGCCGTACTTGCAAGCCCTGGCAGAGTTCTTGTCCATGGATCTTCCTCCGTGGATTTTGGCGAAGGAAATCAGCGACAACTGGAAAACAAGCGCATGGGGCCGCATCGCGGGGTTTGCTTCCCCTGAAGCAGGCGAAGCTTCCACCGATGACCACAGCGACTGACGGCGTTCGCCTCGGGACTTTTCTCGCTGCATGCATTGCTGATTGGATGTATCTAAATCTCTGATAGCGGCCCATGGCGAATTCTGCGGCCAAATTGGACGCGATTTGCGCCGCTCACGACCCTCTGCTTCGGTTGACACAAAAAACCGTGTGCTATAATTCATCTTGCGCGTGATTACGAGAGCCTCATTCCACGCGGAGGAAAGCAATGAGCATCCCTAAGACCGAGAAGATCTGGCACAACGGCAAGTTCATTTCGTGGGACGATGCGAAGATTCACGTGCTCTCCCACGTCGTCAACTACGGCTCCGCCGTCTTCGAAGGCATCCGCTGCTACAATACGGCGCAGGGGCCTGCGATCTTCCGCCTCCGCGATCATATCCAGCGCCTGATCAATTCCGCGCGCATTTACCGAATCGAAGTCGCCTTTACGCTTGACGAACTCTGCCAGGCCAATCTCGACCTAGTCCGCGTCAATAATCTCAGCTCGTGTTATCTCCGGCCCATCGTCTTGCGCGGCTACGGCGATGCGGGCGTTGACCCCGCGGGATGTCCCATCGAGGTCTATGTAGCCTGCTGGGAGTGGGGGAAATACCTTGGCGAGGAAGGATTGAGCAAAGGCATCGATGTGTGCGTCAGCTCGTGGAATCGCTCCGCTCCAAACACACTGCCCCAAATGGCCAAAGCCGCGGCGAATTACATGAATTCTCAACTGATTCGCATGGAAGCGAAAGTCAACGGTTACAACGAGGGAATCGCTCTCGATACCGAGGGGCACGTCAGCGAAGGCTCCGGCGAGAATGTTTTCGTCGTGATGGACGGAGTGGTGGTCACTCCGCCGCTGGCGAATTCCGCTCTCCCCGGCATCACTCGCCACTCCGTGCTCACGCTCTGCCGCGACTTGGGCATCACCGTCTCCGAGCAAATGATTCCCCGCGAGATGCTCTATATCGCCGACGAAGTTTTCTTCAGCGGCACCGCCGCGGAGATCACTCCCATCCGGTCGGTCGATCGAATCAAGGTCGGCTCGGGCTCGCGGGGACCAATCACGAAGCGCATCCAGGACGAATTCTTCGCAATCACCAGCGGCGCAAAGCCCGATCGCCATGGCTGGCTTTCGCCCGTCAGCACTCCCGTCCCTGCCGGAGTTCGCTAAGAACACACGCAGAGCGGCTATCGAACACTCCCCGTTCGGTAGCGGCACTTTGGAAAAGCAAAGCAGTAGGATTCTTTCCGAATACGCCTGGGACTTACACCCTATCTGATCGGCTAAACTTAGCTCTGACACGCACTCCCGGCGACAAACTCGGTCCGTATGAAATCGTCGTGCCTATTGGTAAAGGCGGCATGGGGGCGCGCGATGCGCCCCCGCGAGCCAGGAAAAGCGACAACTTCGGTTTTACCGATCCAAACAACGGCAACAGCACGAAGTTGACAGCTTTCTTTTTTGGCCGAGCTCAGGCGAGGTCGAAGCGATCGTGGTTCATCACTTTGGTCCACGCCGCCACGAAGTCCTTCACGAACTTCTCCTTCGAATCCGCGCACGCATAGACTTCCGCGATTGCGCGCAGCTGGGAGTTCGAACCGAAGATCAGGTCGACACGGGTGCCGGTCCACTTGACCTCGTTCGTCTTCCGGTCGCGCCCCTCATATACGCCTTCCGAGCCAGCGGCCGGCAGCCATTGCGTGCTCATGTCGAGCAAGTTGACGAAGAAGTCGTTCGTCAGCGTCTCCGGCCGCTTGGTGAAGACGCCATGCTTCGACTTCCCGGCATTTGCACCCAGGACGCGCAGGCCACCAACGAGAACCGTCATCTCCGGTGCCGTCAACTTCAGCAATTGCGCCCGATCCACCAATAGCTCCTCAGCCGACAGGCGCGGCTTGCCATTGACATAGTTACGGAACCCATCTGCCTTCGGTTCGAGCGGCGCGAAGGAATCGACGTCGGTTTGCTCTTGCGACGCGTCCATGCGCCCCGGCGTGAACGGGACTTCCACGTTGTGTCCGGCGGCCTTTGCGGCTTTCTCGATCGCCGCACTACCGCCGAGAACGATCAGGTCCGCCAGCACAACCTTCTTCCCGCCGGTCTGTGAAGCGTTGAACTCCTTCTGGATCCCTTCGAACTTCTGCAGCACCTTCGTCAGCTGTGCCGGCTGGTTCACTGCCCAGTCCTTTTGCGGCGCCAGGCGAATGCGCGCGCCGTTCGCTCCACCGCGCTTATCAGAGCCGCGGAAAGTCGACGCCGAAGCCCAAGCCGTCGACACCAGTTCGGAAACGGACAGCCCCGACGCGAGGATTTTCGCCTTCAGGGCGGCAATTTCCTGCGCCCCGATCAGCGGATGATTCACAGCGGGGATCGGGTCTTGCCACGACAGCGTTTCCTTCGGAACGAGTGGGCCAAGATAACGCACGATCGGGCCCATGTCACGGTGCGTCAGCTTGAACCACGCCCGGGCAAACGCATCTGCGAACTGATCCGGATTCTCGTAGAAACGCCGTGAGATCTTCTCGTAAGCAGGGTCGAACCGCAGCGCGAGGTCAGTGGTTAGCATGGATGGCGCGTGACGCTTTGACGGATCGTACGCATCCGGCACCGTACCCGCGCCTGCGCCATTCTTCGGTCTCCACTGATGCGCACCGGCCGGGCTCTTGGTCAGTTCCCATTCGTAGCCGAACAAGTTCGCGAAGAAGTTGTTGCTCCACTTTGTCGGCGTCGTGGTCCAAATGACTTCCAAGCCGCTGCCGATCGCGTCGCCACCCTTGCCCGAGCGAAACTTGCTCTTCCAGCCGAGGCCCTGCTCCTCGATGCTGGCGGATTCCGGCTCTGGGCCCACCAGTGCCGCATCGCCAGCGCCGTGGGTTTTGCCAAAGGTGTGCCCGCCGGCAATCAGCGCAACCGTTTCTTCGTCGTTCATTGCCATACGGTGGAACGTTTCGCGAATATCCTTGGCCGCCGCGATGGGATCCGGCTTTCCGTTCGGCCCTTCCGGATTCACGTAGATCAGACCCATTTGCACGGCAGCGAGCGGATTCTGAAGATCACGGTCGCCGCTGTAGCGCTCATCGGCCAGCCACTTGCCTTCCGGGCCCCAGTAGACGTCCTCTTCGGGCTCCCACACATCCGCGCGCCCGCCGCCAAAACCGAACGTCTTGAAGCCCATCGACTCGAGGGCGACGTTGCCCGCGAGTATCATCAGGTCAGCCCAGGAGATCTTCCGGCCGTATTTCTGCTTGATCGGCCAGAGCAGCCGGCGCGCCTTGTCGAGGTTCACGTTGTCCGGCCAACTGTTGAGCGGCGCGAAGCGCTGCTGGCCCGCTCCGGCGCCGCCGCGGCCGTCGCCGATGCGGTACGTTCCGGCGCTGTGCCACGCCATTCGAATGAACAGCCCCCCGTAGTGGCCAAAGTCGGCCGGCCACCAATCCTGCGAGTCCGTCATCAAGGCATGGAGGTCCTTGATCACGGCATGCAGGTCGAGACTCTTGAATTCCTTGGCATAGTCGAACTCTTTGCCCATCGGATTCGACAGGGCGGAGTGCTGGTGGAGAATCTGAAGGTCCAACTGCGTCGGCCACCAGTCACGGTTCGCGTGTGCGGTGGTTCCGTGAGAAAACGGGCACTTGGACTCAGATGGCGCCCCCGCTGAGGTGGTAAGTTCTTTGTCCATGTGTTCACCTTCCTTCGAATTAGTCAAAAACTGTTACGAACTTCAAACTCATTCTCGGTTCCCCATTCGCGCAATCGCCGCCGCGCTTGCTCACGCGCCTTCGAAAACTAACGCGAAGTGCGCCGCCGAGCGCACTTCGTGCAGAGCCCGCGGAAAATGAGCTCGCATTCGCGAAGAATCCGCTTACCGAGAGTGCGCGAAGCAGGCCTGGGCACGTCGTACCACTCTACGTCTTCCACATTGCCACAGCGGTCGCAGATGAAGTGGTGATGTCGCATGCCCTTCGCATCAAACCGCGCGGCGCGGCCCTCGACGGCCACTTCACGTACCAAACTCGCCTGCACCAAGTCCCGCAAATTGTTATAAGTCGTAGCCCTGGAAGAGCGCGGATCCACGCGATTCACGCCTTCGAAGATTTCCGCTGCGGTGGGATGCCCGTTGCATTCCATCAAGAATGCCATCACGGCGTAGCGCTGCGGCGTGCAACGCAGCCCGCCGCTTTCCAGGGACTGTTTAATCGCCTGGGCGTCCATGAAGTATTTGGAATATATCTAATATGATATTTTGTCAAGGTTTATGTTTTTGGTGGAGGCAGCGAGGAGAAAACTGGCGGATGCCTTATGGAGTATCCCTATTATTGAGTAGCCGCCCTGTAACTCTTCCCACGTCGCACGGTCCCGACGTTGCGCTCGCGGGGTTTTGAGACGACCAGGGCGGTGGGGACAGATTGGCGCCGAATCATGAGACGCAATTTCCCTGAATAGCGCCACGTTCGGAACGACTACCCGCCGCCTCGCGCAATTGTGTCCGGATCGGCAAATCGGAAGCGATCCAAGATTGACCTCTTAAACCGACCCGCTACCCAAGGGAGGGCTGTCGAGAACTCCCCGCCCGGAGCCGGTCGGGTTCCATTTTGACTCATCAACTCTAATCCAGTAGAATCGCGCGCAGTTTGGGTCTTGCTGCTCGACTGGGTTCGCATTCACCTGTCCACGGAGGAGCCACATGTATTATCTGCCGCAGAAGCTTCTTGCAGAGTTTATCGGAACCTTCACTCTCATCTTCATCGGGGCCGGCTCAATCTGCGCCGACAAGTATCTGACCACAACCGGACAGGGTGGAATCGGAGTGTTGGGCATTGCCGTAGCGCATGGCCTGGCGATGGCAATCATGGTCACGGCTGTTGGCCACATTTCAGGCGGCCATTTCAATCCTGCGATCACCCTTGGCTTCTGGGTCACGAAGCGTCTGGGCACGGTCAAGAGCATCTTCTACGGGATTGCGCAGCTTCTCGGCGCGACCGCAGCAGCGTATCTCCTTGCCGCCATCGTTCCCGAATCCATTTGGCGGCAGGCGGCACTCGGAACGCCGGACCTTGCTGCTGATTTCACACGGTGGCACGGCATGCTGCTCGAAGGCTTGATGACCTTCCTTCTGGTCTTTGTCGTTTTTGCAACCGCCGTAGACGCCAAAGGCGCGTTCAACAAAATCGCAGGATTCGCCATCGGGCTCACGATCACGATGGACATACTGCTGGGCGGCCCACTTACCGGCGCAGCGATGAACCCGGCTCGCGCGTTCGGACCAGCCCTTGCCGCACGTCATTGGACCAACCATGGCGTTTACTGGGTCGGCCCGCTCTTGGGCGGCATTCTGGCAGCGGTGATTTACGATCGCGCTTTCCTTCGCGACCAACCCCCGACTGCTTAACGCGATGCTTAAACCGATCTGATTCAGAGCCGTTCCGAGTCGACCGCTCGCGCTTTGTCGATCCCTGTCCAAAAGTACATGTTGTCATCATAGAAATTGGCCCTTCTGGCCGCCTTGCCACACCCTTGGGCGCATGTTAGCTTTCGCTAGAACGCGAAGGGCCGGGGACGTTTATCTATGGCCATAAACATTGACGATTTGCTGCGACGCGCAGTGGAAAGCCGCGCATCCGACCTTCACCTCAAGGTCGGGAACCATCCTTATTTGCGCGTCGATGGCCTGCTGGGCGGTCTGACGGACGTTCCACGCATCACGCCGGAAGAAATGCTCTCAATGGCCTTCAGCATGATGACCAACCGACAGAAGCAGAAATTCAAGGAAACTGCCGAGTTGGATATGGCCTACGGCGTTGCGGGACTGGGGCGGTTCCGCGTCAACGTGTTTCAGCAGCGCGGAAATGTGGGCATGGTCCTCCGCGTCATCCCGACGAAGATTCGCACGATTGAAGAGCTAGAGCTTCCCCGCATTTTGACTCAAGTCTGCGAAGAGCAGCGCGGGCTGGTGCTTTGCACCGGAACGACCGGTTCCGGCAAATCCACAACGCTCGCGGCGATGATTGACCGCATCAATTCGCTGCGCGCCGAGCACATCATCACGATCGAGGACCCGATCGAATATCTTCACCGCGACAAGAAGGGTTTCATCAACCAGCGCGAGGTGGAAGTGGATACCGCGTCATTCTCCACCGCGCTCCGCGCCGCGCTCCGCCAGGACCCTGATGTGGTCCTCGTCGGCGAAATGCGAGACCTGGAGACCATCTCGACAGCTTTGCTCGCAGCCGAAACTGGTCACTTGGTTCTTTCCACCTTGCACACGTTGGACGCAACCGAAACGATCCAGCGTATCATCGCGGTCTTCCCGCCCCCGGAGCAGAAGCAGATTCGCCTGCAACTCGCTTCCACGCTCAAGGCGGTCATCAGCCAGAGATTGGTTCGCAAGAGCGATGCCCTGGGCCGCGTGCCTGCCGTTGAAGTGATGATTTCGACCAGCTACATCCGCGATTGCGTCATCAATCCCGACAAGACGCGCATGATCCGCGACGCCATCGCCGCCGGCACCAGCCAATACGGCATGCAGACATTCGATCAGTCGCTGTTCGATCTCTACTCGCGCAACCTCATCACGCTCGAAGAAGCTCTCTCCCGCGCATCGAACCCGGACGACTTCCGCCTGCGCGTCCAGGGTATCCGCTCCTCCGCCGACACTGCCCGCGAGGAGATGGAGCGCGCCATGTCGGAATTCGACAGCACCGGAAGACGTTAAAGAATTTGTGGCCATACGATAGGCGTTGCGTCTTGCTGTTTCTGCGATTGAATCCTGCAGCTGCGACATCCTTCCTTTGGCCCCTTTGCATCCTTGCTTACCTGCCCTTCTGCTTCTATGCTTTCTTCCTATGCGCTCACGCTCCGCTCCCCGCAAACTCTCAACCAACCAGGAGCTGCACAACTCGGCTCTTCGCGCACTGATGCGCCGCGCGCATTCCATCCACGAGATGCGAGAATTTCTCGAACGTCGCGCCGCGGAGAAGGAACTCGTCCCGCCCGTGATCGCGCGTTTGCGCGAATTGAACTATCTCGATGATGCGCGCTATGCCCTCGACTACGCGCGCCATCACGCACAATCCCGCCGTCAGGGACGCTACCGCATCGCGCGTGAACTGCGCACCCGCGGGGTTCCCGACCGTCACATCGAAACTGCCCTCGACGCTGTGTTTGCCGAAACGGATGAAGCCACGCTCGTCCGCGCGCGTTTGAAGCGGCATTTGTCGCACGCGCGCGGCGTTATCGATCAGCGGAAGCTCGCCGGACTATACCGCAGCCTCCTCCGCGCTGGATTTTCCGCCGACATCATCCGCACGGAATTGCGCGGCATCACTCGCGGCGATCTTCCCGATTTGCCTCTGCCCGATGCTCCTTCGGATGATTCCTGACCGTTCCACAGAGTTCACCAGAAATGTTCTGTTCGCGTAGTATGATGCCGTCTGCGAAATTGAGGAGATTGCATGGCGTCCTTCCAGACCGGGCCGATTTCATCCGCAGCATTGCCACTGCAAATCGAGGCGCTGGTAAAGCGTTTCGGCCAGGTAACCGCCGTCGATGGCATCACGCTCGAGTTGCGGACTGGGGAGTGCTTGGGATTGCTCGGGCCAAACGGCGCGGGCAAGACCACGCTGATCCGCAGCATTGTTGGGAGGGTGATTCCGCATTCAGGACGAATCTTGATCTTCGGTTCCCCTGCCAATTCAATCGCAGCCCGCGCCGCGCTGGGATGGGTGCCGCAAGAACTGGCGCTCTATCCGCGTCTGACGTGCACGGAAAACCTGGAATCCTTCGGGCGATACCACGGGATGTCCGGGAGTGGACTTCAGCAGGCCGTCGCATGGTGCCTTGAATGGTCGTCGCTTCAAGACCGGGCCGGAGAGCTAGCCAAAAACCTTTCCGGCGGGATGAGGCGTCGGTTGAACATGGCAGCCGGGATCATCCACCGGCCTAAACTGGTTCTTATGGACGAACCGACCGTAGGAGTAGACCCACAGTCACGCAATCGCATCTTTGAGATGATCGAAAAGCTCCACGGCGAAGGGACTGCAATCATCTACACGACGCACTATATGGAAGAAGCCGAACGGCTATGCGATCGCGTCGCTATCGTTGACCACGGGCGCATCATTGCCCTGGGGACTAACGAAGAATTGGTCGAGAACGCTTTCGCCTCGCGCAGCCAGATACTGGCGCGCTTCATGGGCCCGGCTGGCGGAGTAAGCGACTTTGTCGAGCATCGTCAAGGGCGTTTGGTTGACTCTACAGCAGAGTTCACTGTTGAACATCCTACGGAAATTGCCGGCTTGCTTAACGAAGCAGCCAAGGCGGGCCTCGAAGTGGTTGACGTATCGTTGCACCGCCCCAACCTGGAGTCGGTGTTCCTGCACCTGACTGGAAGGGAGTTGCGCGATTGATCGTGCCCATCATCCGTACTGCCATGGTTTCCCTGCGCCGCGATAGGGCCGCATTAGCGTTGAGTTTCATCCTGCCTATCACCTTTTTCAGCATTTTTGCCGTCATCTTCGGCGGCCGGCGCGACAGCGTACCGAAAATCAAAGTCATCGTCGTAGACGAAGACCAGAGCCACGCATCGCAAAAGCTGGTAACGGGATTGGAGCGCGAGGGCTCTCTCGTTATCAGAACGAGGCCCGCGTCCGAAAAGAAGGGTGTACAACCACCGGAATACACGGCAGCAACTGCAGAAACCGCTGTGAAGGCAGGCGACGCACCGGTTGCGCTAATCATTCCTCATGGTTTCGGCGAGAATCCAATTTCTTTCCGCGCAGACCAAAACGGTCCAACAATTCAACTGCTCAACGATAGCAGTGACATGGTGGGGTGGCAGATGGTTGCGGGCCTGCTGCAGAAGGTGGCCATGACTTCCATGCCCGACGTCATGGCCGAGCAGGGACTAAAGTACGCGGATGAGTTTGTCGGAGGACTCACGCCTGAGCAACACAAGCGGATGGATAACCGCCTTGAACGGTTGCATCAGCTTGTGGATACGGGAACCGGTATAGGAGAAAACGCCCCCAGCAATGGATTCAATAGCGGCGGGATCATCGCGGTCAAGACTCGCGCTGTAGTCGGAGAAAGCAAGAACAACCCCATGGTGTCTTTCTATGCTGCTGCTATCGGCGTGATGTTCCTGCTCTTCACAGCGAGCGGTGCGGCGGGATCGCTATTGGATGAAGCGGATAGCGGCACGTTGGAGCGCATACTCAGTTCGCGTGTAACCATGACCTCGCTGCTGGCAGGAAAATTGGCGTTCAACAGCTTGCTGGCATTCTCACAACTAATCGTGATGTTCGTCTGGGCCTGGGCAGTCTTCAAGATCGATTTGTGGAACCACATCCCCGGTTTTGTGGTGATGGGAGTATGCACGTCATTGGCGGTTGCAGCCTTTGGCATGCTGCTGGCCAGCATCTGCCGCACACGAGCACAACTCGGAGCGCTATCGACGCTGGTGATTCTGATTATGTCTTCCATTGGCGGCAGCATGTTTCCCCGTTATTACATGTCAGAAGCGATGCAGAAAGCTGGATTGCTGACGATCAACGCTTGGGCCATCGATGGTTTCACCAAAGTGTTTTGGCGGGATGAGCCGGTTTCACACCTTTGGCCGCAGGTCTCAGTACTTCTCGGGATTGCGGTTGTGCTGTTTGTGATTGCCCGGAAAATCGCGCGCCGCTGGGAATACGCGTGAGCTAGCGCAAACTGGCTCAACAGACTTGCAGGTCTTTCTGCAATCGATCAGCGCAGACCGCCTGACCGTATGTGGGTGGCAACCCACTGTTTGGGGCGGAACTCCAAAAGCATTGGTCGCGATCACTCCTTCTCGCTATCGCCCTCCGCCGATTTCCAAGATGGTCCCAGTGGTATAAGAAGCTGCTGACGAAAGTAGCCAAAGAACACCTTCGGCTACCTCGAGGGGTGTGCCGGGACGTTTCATGGGCACCGAAGGCGCCAAACGACTCAGGCGATCCGGCGCGTCATTGGCAGAGTGAAGCTCAGTCTCAATGAGTCCGGGTGCGACAGCATTGACGCGAATTCCTTCACTCGCCACCTCGCGGGCTAGCCCAATTGTAAAACTATCGATGGCTCCCTTAGAGGCCGCATAATGCACCCATTCACCGGCGCCGCCAGTCCGCGCGGCCAGCGAGGATATGTTTACGATGGACCCACCCATTCCACCGTGGGACATCGACATTCGCCGAACCGCTTCGCGAGAACAGAGTATCGTGCCCGCGACGTTGACTGCTAAGACCTGGGCAATAGCATCTGCATTTAGTCCTTCGACACGGGAGAAGCCGCCCGTGACGCCCGCGTTGTTCACAAGCCCTCCGATTTGCCCGAATGCGCGCGCGGCTGTTTCGAACAATGGAACGATTTCATCTTCACGACTGACGTCCCCGCGGACCGCGACGGCTCGGCCGCCGCTTGATACGATCTCGCGAGCCACTTGGTCGGCAGCGGCATTATTCGTCACAAAATTGACAACGACGGGGAAACCGTTCGCGCCAACCAGTTTGGCGATGGCAGCTCCGATTCCACGGCTCGCGCCAGTGACAATGACCGCTCGACGATCTTCGCCGCCTACGTTTTGCATCCGCACCTCTTCGTCTTTGGTTGCTGGTTTTGTCCTAGGTGCTATTTTAGCCGGAGTTCGAGACATTCCGGAACTGATAAGCGCGCAAACCGAAAGCTGATGACCCACTGCGCTGCGGATGTGTTGACACTTTCAACTCCGAACGATTAAGATCTCAGCCACAGTCGCCATCAATTGCGTATCTTCTCAGGGAAGCTATAGGACAGGAGATCCATAATGAATAAAATCCTCTGGGTTATGCTGATCGTTCTAGCCTTCGTTGTTATCGGTACACGTCAATCAAAGGCGCAAACGCAAACTACGCCCCCGGCGTCCGGCACGACAGCTGCTGCTGCGCCAGCCGGCGCGCCAGCACAACCGCAGGGCCGCAAAAAGCGCGTTGCGGTCTTTGATTTTGACTTTGCCACGGTCCAAACCAGTTCCGCCGCGCTTTTCGGGCAAAATGTGGACGTCGGCAAAGGCATTTCGGACCTCCTTGTGACGTACCTTGTGAAAGACGGCACCTACTCCGTGATCGAGCGCAAGGCTCTCGACAAAATCCTGGCGGAACAGAATTTTTCGAATAGCGACCGCGCCAACCCGGCCTCCGCGGCAAAGCTCGGGAAGCTGCTAGGCGTGGATGCCATCATAGTTGGCAGCGTCACGCAATTCGGGAACGAAACGAAAAATGTGGGCACTAGCGGCGCGGGCAACAACCTTGGCGGATTCGGGCTTGGCGGATTCCACCACAAGACGAGCAAGGCCATCGTCGCGCTGGATGCGCGCATTGTGGATATCGACACAGCCGAGATTCTCGGCGTGGCCGAGGGCAAAGCTGAATCGAAGCGCGAGAGCACATCGCTTCTGGGCGGCGGGGGCAACTGGCACGCCGGCGGTTCAGGGGCGGTAGATTTTGGCAGCAGCGACTTCCAGCAGACGATCCTCGGCGAAGCCGTGAAGGGAGCCGTCGAGCAGATGAGCTCGGGCTTGATCACCGATAATGCGAAGCTTCAGACGCGAACCATCAACGTTTCCGGCCTCGTGGCAGCCGTTGACAGCGGACAAGTGATTCTCAATGTTGGCGCGAAAGCTGGCCTTAAGGTTGGCGATCAACTCTCGGTGGAACGCGTCACGCGTGAAATCAAGGACCCGGCAACCGGACAAGTGATTCGCCGCTTGACTGCCCCGGTCGGCCTCATTCGCGTCACAGATGTGGACGATATCTCTGCCATTGCCACGGCTGTTTCCGGCGCCGGCTTCAAAGTCGGCGATGCCGTAAAAACCGTCACGCAGTAATTCAACCGCAGCACTCCATCTCCGCAGGTACGGTCGCTCAATGGCGGCCGTCTGCCTGCAGCAGACATTCATCCCCGCACACGATTTGCAAGACATCCGCAACAGGCACTTGAATTTAGGCTAACCAATGTGCAAGCCTGATAGCTGGGACTCAAGCACATCGAGGCAACAAGTGACTGGCAATGAAGTTCGCAAGACGTTTCTGAGATTCTTCGAGGAGCGCGGCCACCGCGTCGTGCGCAGCGCCTCGCTTGTCCCGGCAAACGACCCCACGCTGCTCTTCACCAACGCCGGGATGAACCAGTTCAAGGACGTTTTCCTCGGCATCGAACACCGCGACTACAAACGCGCTACGAGTTGCCAGAAATGCGTCCGTGCCGGCGGCAAACACAACGACCTTGAAAACGTGGGATTCACGAATCGCCATCACACGTTTTTCGAGATGCTAGGGAATTTCTCTTTCGGCGATTACTTCAAGAAAGATGCCATCGCTTATGCGATGGAGTTGATAACGGCGCCACACTGGTTCGGCATCCCGCTCGAAAAACTTTACTTCACCGTGTTTGGAGGTGTTGAGGGCAGTCCCGGCGTGAAGCTGGCTAGCGACAAGGACGCCGCGGCCCTCTGGCTGGATGTAGGCGCTCCCAAAGACCGCGTCATCGGAGTTCCCGGATTCAAGGAAAACTTCTGGGCCATGGGCGATACCGGCCCTTGCGGCCCGTGCAGCGAAATCCATTACGACATGGGCCCAGCAGCATCCGATAAGGGCCACACTGACTGCAAATTCGGATGCGATTGCGGCCGCTACGTCGAGATTTGGAATTTAGTCTTCATGCAGTACAACCGCGACGCGAGCGGCAAGCTAAATCCCCTGCCCAGGCCATCGGTTGATACTGGCGCGGGCCTCGAACGCCTCGCTGCAGTCATGCAAGGCAAAATCAGCAACTTCAATACTGATTTTTTCCAGCCATTGATGCAGGAGGCTGCAAAGCTCGCGAATGTTGATGTGAATGACGCCAAGATTCAGCCATCGCTTCGGATCATTGCAGATCATTCTCGCGCCGCCACATTCTTGATCTCTGACGGCGTTGTCCCATCGAACGAAGGCCGAGGCTACGTTCTGCGCAAGATCATTCGCCGCGCTCTTCGCCACGCGCACACGTTGAATGCGCTGCCGCCATTTCTTTCGCCGATATCAGCGGCCGTTCGCAAACAGATGAAGGAAGCCTATCCGGAGCTTGAGGAACACGCAAATCGCATTACCCGCGTCCTCAACGAAGAAGAGAACCGCTTTACACGCACTGTCGACGTCGGCCTCAAAAGGCTAGAAGACCAGATCGAAGAAACTCGCGGCGCGAATGGAACTGCGGGCGCAATCAGCGCACCCATCCGCGGTCACGCCACTGTTTCTGCATCAATACTGCCCGGACCGGACGCTTTCAAGCTTTATGACACTTACGGGCTTCCTAAGGACTTTATTGAGGACGTGGCACGCGATGCAGGGGTCAAAGTCGATTGGCCAGGCTTCGACAAGGCGATGGAGGAGCAGCGCACCCGGGCAAAGGCATCGTGGAAAGGCGTGAACAAGGAAGTCGCGAATCCGGTCTATTCAAAGCTCGCGGAAACATTCAGGACCGAGACTGACTTTTACTTTGGCACGACGACGCGAGATTGCCGGATCGAGGCCATCGTAACGATGCAGGGAGCGGTAAACAAAATTCTCAAGGGCGTCGAAGCGGAAATCGTTCTCGACCATTCATCGATCTATTCAGAATCGGGCGGACAAGTGGCAGACACCGGCTCGTTTTACGACAACGATCAATCGCTCGTAGTTGCCGAGGTGCGCGGCGCATACTACCCCGTCAGCGGGCTGATTGCACATCGCGTGGTTGCCAAAGAAGACTTACAGGTGGGCGACCGCGTTTCCACCGTGGCCGATCCCGACCGCCGCGCGCGCAACATGCGCAATCACACGGCCACTCACTTGATGCATGCCGCGCTGCGCAACATCCTTGGCACGCACGTGAAGCAAGCGGGGTCGCTGGTTGCGCCCGATCACTTGCGTTTCGACTTTTCGCATTTCGCGGCAGTGGATGCAAGCGAACTCGCTGAAATCGAGCAGCAAGTGAACGAGCAAATCCTGTCCAATCCCGAAATTCGAACGGACATCATGCAGATCGACGACGCGCTGGCATCCGGCGCCCTCGCCTTCTTTGGCGACAAGTATCCGGAGGCCAACGTTCGCGTGGTGACGATACCCTACGCATCATCACCTGGCGGCTTCTATAGCAAGGAGCTCTGCGGCGGCACGCACGTCGCTCGAAGCGGCGAAATCGGCGTGTTCAAGATTCTGTCGGAGCAGTCCACGGCAGCGGGCGTGCGGCGAATCGAGGCCATCTCTGGCGACCGCGCGCTGGCGGAGTACCAGCGCATGCTCACGGATCTACGCACCGTGGCAGACATGCTCAACGTACGGGAGGAGGACGTCGTAGCCGCCCTTGAACGCCAATTGGACACCGCCCGGCAGCTCGAAAAGCAGGTCGAGACCCTCAAACGGAAGGCTACCGGGTCGACTGCCGACACGCTGGTCGAAGAGGCGAAGACCGTCAAGGGGGTGCGGGTGCTAGCCGCCAAGGTAACGGGATTTGACCCCGAGTCCCTTCGCCAATTGGTGGACTCTCTGCGACAGAAGCTGGGATCTGGCGTCGTGGTTCTGGCCTCCGAAGATGACGGCAAAGTTGCTCTAATTACAGGAGTTACGAAAGACCTCACGCAGAAGCTCCACGCGGGGAAGATAATTCAGGAGTTGGCCAAGCTTGTGGGCGGCTCCGGGGGCGGAAGACCCGATTTGGCACAGGCTGGCGGAAAAGACACATCCGGCATACAAAAGGCACTTGACCGCGTTTACCCCCTACTCGATGGATTGCTATAATTGTAGTCGCGCCAGAAGCTTACGGAGGGAGAGGTATCTCTTCCGCGCGGATTATTGTTCTTTTGTTGTCGCTGCGGAGTTCGTTCGGAAGTGCGGCGTTCTGCCTTCCCCGAAGGCTCATGAACAGGAACAGCATCACAGTGGCAGTCTTGGCGACGGGTACCTGGCTCTCATTGGCCAGCGCTCCGACCCGCGCCCAGATTGCATCCTATGTAGATGAGCGAGGAAAGCTTATCTATATGAATGAGGAGACCACCAAAGGTGGCCCTGGGAGCACCACAAGTTCTCCTGCGGCCAAGGCGTCCACCTCACCGGCTGACACTGCGGTGACGCCGCCCGACCACCTCGAGAAGATCGTGCGCGAGGCGGCCGCTCGGCATAAGGTGGACCCGGCGCTGGTCAAAGCCGTGATCAGCACCGAGTCGGGGTGGAATCCTCATGCGATCTCCCGCAAGGGAGCCGTGGGACTGATGCAATTGATTCCTGAAACGGCACAACGCTATGGCGTCGGCAATCCTTTCGACCCCGTTCAGAATGTGGAGGGGGGGACAATGTACCTGCGGTCGTTGCTGGATCGATACAACGGCGACCTCGTGAAGTCGCTTGCGGCATATAACGCCGGCGAGCACGCCGTGGATCTGAGCGGCGGCGTTCCCGCACTTCGCGAAACGCAAAGGTACGTGCAGAAAGTGACCGACGCATACTTCCGGCCCGGTTCGGATCGCGACCTATCGCTCTGGAGTCCTCCAAAGTCTCCTTTGCGCCAGGAAGTGGATTCGAAAGGCCGGCTCGTTTATACGAACGAATGAACCGCGACGATTCGAATAAGAAATTTTCCACGACCACGACACTCCTGTTGGCCCTGGCCCTCGTAGTGATTGCGGTTGCTTCCGCACGCGCGGATCGAAGGGTTGAGGCGCGCGCGCAGTTCGAACGCGCCGTGAAGATGCGGACCTCACTCGAAGGGCGCCCGCAAAAAGATCGCTCCCTCGCCGAATACAAGCAGACGGTCGCCGCATATCACAAGGTGTCCTTGATTTCGACGCAGGTCGAAGAGGACACGCCGTCAATTATCGCGGAGGCCGAGCTATACGAAGAAATGGCCCGGCAGTTCGAGGCGCAATATTTTCAGTCCGTCGTTAACACATATCAATTCCTTCTGAAGCAATATCCCGGAACTCGCTACCGCGCGGCAGCGCTCTTCAAAATTGGTGAAATCCAGAAGGATGAACTCCGCCAGCCCGAGAATGCCGAAGCCACGTTCAAGGAATTCCTGAAGCGCTTCCCCCACGCCGACCAGGCGGACGACGCCCGCCAGGCCCTGAAAGATATTGCCGACGCTCGCGAGCAGGAAGCCGATCAAGAATCGGCTGCCAAAGGTCAAGTGGTCGAGCCGCGCGAGTCCAAGAAAAGCATTCCGAGCGTAACGGACATTCGCAGTTGGAATGCGGAGAATTACACGCGAGTGGTTGTGACGCTCGACGACACGATCCAATACGACGCGATGCGAATTTCTTCGCCGGACCGAATCTATTTCGATCTCTACAAGGCCCGCCTCACACATGCACTCGCCACCAAGGATTTCGCGGTGGACAACGGTTTGCTGAAATCCGTCCGGGTGGCGCAGAACAAGCAAGGCGTGGTTCGCATAGTGCTCGACGTGAACGGCGCAAAGGACTATTCGGCATTTCTGCTTTCAAACCCGTACCGCTTGGTGATCGACATTCGCGGGCAGACCACTGTTGCAACGACGCCCGAGGCCGGCGCTGCAGCCACCCCGGCAAAGAAAGACGCCGAGAAGCCTGCGGTGGCAGCCGACGAAACGGTTGCCGTGAGTACCCTGAATGAAACGCCTCAACCCAAGCCGGAAAGGCCCAGTTCCAAGCCCACGGCAAGCGCCGCTGTCGCGAAGACAAAACCTGATTCGGCGCGAACGGTTGCAGCTCAGCCTCCGCCCGACCCGAAGCCAAATCGCGACGGCCAAATCTCTTTGACTCGCACGCTCGGCCTAAAGATCAACAGAATCGTGATTGATGCCGGTCATGGCGGCCACGACACGGGGACGATCGGCCCGCACGGGTTGGCAGAAAAAGACCTGTGCCTGGATGTGGCGCTCCGGCTCGGGCGGCTGATCGAGGAGAAATTGCCGGGCGCGGAAGTCGTTTACACACGCAAGGACGACACGTTTATTCCGCTCGAGGACAGGACCGCAATTGCCAATGAGGCGAAAGCGGACCTATTTATCTCAATCCACGCGAATTCGAGCCGCGACCGATCGGCTCGCGGCGTTGAGACCTATTACCTGAACTTTGCGACGTCGGCGGATTCGATGGAAGTCGCATCGCGCGAAAACGCACTTTCGCAAGAATCCCTGCATGACCTCCAGGACTTGATCAAGAAGATAGCCCGAAACGAGAAAATCGAGGAATCAAAGGAACTTGCCACCGACATCCAGGATTCCCTGACGCAACGGCTTCAACTGGTCAGCCGGAGCGAGAAGAATCGCGGCGTCAAGAAAGCGCCATTCATCGTGTTGATCGGCGCAAATATGCCATCGGTGCTTGCGGAAATCTCTTTTGTCAGCAATCCAAATGACGAGAAACTCCTGCGCAAGACCGACCAGCGTCAGCGCATCGCCGACGGCCTCTATCGCGGCATTGCAGCTTACCTCGACAGCTTGAATAGCCTCTCCTACAACCGCCAGAAGGCCGCTCCCGGTCCCCGCTCGGATGAGGGGACAGTGGCGCTTGCCGGGAACCCAAAGTAGAATCCTGGAGTCTAATTAAACAGACAATCATGGGCCGAAAATTCTTGCTCTCCATCGCTTTGTTGTTTTTTGCCGCCCTTCCCGCAGCCGCGCAAGGGATTCTGCCGGGTTCATTCGCCGGATGGACTGCGAACGCAAAGGGCGGGCTTGCCCCTCCTGTGATTCATGATGGCGACCACGTCGCCAGTTTCCCGGCGGCTAATGAAGCGGCCGTCATGAAGGAGTACGGGCTGGTTGCAGGAGAGCAGGCGGCTTATGCAAAAGGCTCGAATACACTGGACGTGAAGCTCTACCGAATGAAGGACCCAAGCGGCGCCTATGGAGAGTATTCATATCTTCGTACGCCGGACATGGTGCATGCGGATATTGCTGAGCATTCGGCGATGTCACGCGATCACGCTCTGGTCCTTATGGGGAATCTGGTCCTCGACATTCAAGGTCATGATTTGCCAAGATGGAAGCCAGATTTAACAGCTATCGTCGCTGGAGTCGCTCCGCACGCGCAGACAGGGCTATTTCCATCACTCAGGGAGCAGTTGCCTACTGACAGCATGATCGAGCGGTCCGATCATTACGTTCTCGGCCCCGTTGCATTGAATCAGTTCTTTCCTGTTGAGCAAGGTGATTGGCTGGGTTTCTCGCAAGGTGTCGAGGCGGAACTCGCCCGGTATCGCCTGAACGGCCGCGAGGTGACGTTGTTACTGGCCGACTTCCCCACTCCTCAGGCAGCCCAAACGAAATTTTTCGAGTTGCAAGAAAAACTCGCCATGAATGGATCGAATTCGGCGAAGAGCGGCGATCGCGCGCCCTTGTTTGCCAAGCGCGCGATGACTCTGATTGCGATTGTCTCAGGCGCGCGAACAAGAGCAGAAGCAGACAGCTTACTGAAGCAGGTCCAATCGAACACAGAGCTCACGTGGAATGAACCAAGCATCGAACTAAAGGAGCCCCCCTTCACAACCATGCTTGCGGGGGTATTCATCGGGACAGGAATAATTTGTTGTTTTGCGATTGTCGCCAGCCTTGCATTCGGCGGAATCAGGCTCGCAGTGAAACGCGTGCTGCCGCACAAAGTGTTCGATCGCACCAGCCAACTCCAAATCCTGCAACTGGGGCTCTCCAGTAAACCTATCAATGCAGAGGACTTCTACGGGATAGGGAATGAACCCGGAAAGTAGTTTCATCAGTGGGAAAAATCCACTTGTTGATGCATTTCTTTGTAACCTATTGCATCTAAATGACTTACTCTAGAACGAAGAATTGGGATTCCTTCTTGACTCATTTCGCACCCTCCACTAGACTGCGGTCGAGGAAAGGGTTCTTTGGCCATCCGCGCATTGGCCCGGAGCTTTCTCCCCTTGAAGGCCCGCTTTACGGCGGGCCTTCTGCATTTATAGGCATCTCTCACTGCCATATTTGGAGTTTGGAAGTTTCCTTCCCCACCGTAACTCCGGCATCCGGTTAGTGTTAAATTGATGATTGAGATGGACCGCCTCTGATAGAAGGCGTGGGAAGAAAGTGCCGCCTCGTGCGCAAGAAGGTTGGCTATCCTGGAAACCCTTTCTTGCGGTTGCGAATCAAAGGAGTGATTAGGAGTTGAGTACTGTAGAATAGAAATGGAGATTGTTTTGAAAAGAAAGACCGGGCCACATGGAGACTACCGACAGCAATGACCAACCGCTACTGGAGCATACGAAGATACCTCATTGCAATGAATCTGGTTTGCGCATTGCTGGCAGCAGTCCCAGCTCTCGGACAACAGCAACCATCCCCGGCCAATGCGCCGCCGGAAAACCAATCCACAACTCCTCAACAAAGCACTGGTGACAAAGACGACAAAGACAAGCCATCGAATGCGGTGACGAACGACCGCCTTTTCGGTGTTTTGCCCAATTACTTCACAGTGGAGAACGCCGGAAACATTCCCCCTCTGTCCGCCGGCACAAAATACAAGTTGGCGGCTAAAGGATCATTTGACGTCGCTGAGTTCGCATTTGTGGGTTTTGTCGCACTGATTGGTCAGGCGAACAATAGCGATTCCTCTTACGGGCAGGGGATGTCTGGCTATGGGAAACGATACGGCGAAGCTTTCGCCAATCAGGCAATCGGGAATGTTATGGTGGGCGGCGTTTTCCCCTCGTTCCTTCACCAAGACCCGCGCTATTATCAGCTAGGAAAAGGGCGTTTCGTTCATCGAGCCAAGTACGCCGTGGACCGCATCTTCATAACGCGGACGGATTCGGGTCACAGGCAATTCAATTATTCGGAATTCGCGGGTAATGCCGTGACTGCGGGCATTTCGAACATCTACGCTCCTTCGAATGAACGTTCTGTTTCGGACACATTGACCACATGGGGAATGCAGATTATGTGGGACACGGCGGGAAATGAAGCAAAGGAATTCTGGCCCGACATCCGCCGCTGGATTCGCAAGAAATAGCCGGCGCAAGCGCAAGCGATTCCTGCAACCTATTTCCTCCCGCTTGAACTCAAGAGACGAACGTGTCGAGTCGGGCCTCGCAAGTGCGTTCCCGCATTCCACATAAGTCGGAAACAGAAAGAGCAAAAATGGCATAAACTCTTCGGCGAAATCCGGAGGCGACGTAATGAGAAGAAAGTTGGCATGCATTGCCGCTCTATTATTCCTGGCGCTCGCCACACCCGCGCCGGCGCAGAAGAAGGTTGTTGATGCCGAGGCCCACCAGTGGTGGCAGCACGCCGTGTTCCTCGAAATCTATCCCCGAAGCTTCGCGGACAGCAACAACGACGGGATTGGCGACATAAATGGAATCACGTCGAAGTTGGACTATTTGCGTTGGCTCGGGGTGGATGCCATTTGGCTCACACCCATGTACCCTTCGCCGCAGGTCGATTTCGGATACGACGTCTCCGATTATGAGAACGTAAACCCCGAATACGGAACTTTGAAGGATATGGATTGCCTGATAGCGGAGAGCGAGCAGAGAAACATGCGGGTCATCCTCGACTTCGTCATAAACCATACGTCGGACAAGCATCCATGGTTCATCGAGTCGGCATCATCCCGGACGAACCCAAAGCGAGACTGGTATATTTGGCGCGACGGAAAGGGGCCGGGAAATCCACCGAACAACTGGGGTGCAGTCTTCGGAGGTCCGGCCTGGAAATACGATCCGAAGACCGATCAGTGGTATTACCACTACTTTTACCCGCAACAGCCTGACCTCAACTGGCGCAATCCTGATGTCGAGAAAGCAATGTTCGACGTGACTCGCTGGTGGTATAAGCGCGGCGTCGCCGGGTTCCGTTTGGACGCGGTGGACGCTCTCTTTGAAGATCCGAAATTGACTGACGACCCGTTCATCAAGGACGCGAACGGGCAATTGGTCGAACAACACGTTTACAGCGACAAGCTGCCTGAAGTGCACGGCGTCTTGCAGAGGCTTCGGCGCGTGGCCGACGAATATGATGCGGTGCTGATCGGCGAGACGTGGACGAGCAATGTGGAAGAGCTCAAACAGTATTACGGCGCGAATAACAGCGAACTTCAAATGCCGATGGATTTTATGCTCACGATAGTAAACAAAGTCTCTGCGCCGGAGTTCCGGAAGCAGATTGCAATGGCCGAGTCGTCCGGCGGTTGGCCAGTTTACGTTATGAGCAACCACGATATCAGGCGCGTTTACGATCGCTATGGCGACGGGCAGCACGACGATCAAATCGCGAAGCTCATCGCGTCGCTCTACTTAACGCTGCGAGGCACACCGATCATGTACTACGGTGAGGAAATCGGAATGGAAAACAACGACCCGAAACGGATCGAGGACGTCATGGACACCATCGGGAGGCTGAATTGGCCGAAAGACAAAGGCCGCGACGGAGAGCGAACTCCCATGCAATGGACCGCGGGAGAAAATGCGGGATTTTCCGCCGTAAAACCCTGGAATCCTGTGGATCCGCGCTACAAGCAATACAACGTTGAAGTGGAAAAGAAGGACCCCAATTCGATCCTCAACTACTATCGCAGCCTGCTGAAGCTCCGGCACACCGAAGCTGCGTTCCTCGACGGCAACTATGTTGCACTGAACGAAGACGATGCGAACATTTTGGCTTACGTGCGAAGCTGCAAGGGCCAGAATATCCTCGTGGTTCTTAACATGAGCAGCTCGGCCCAGACATTTCACCTGGATCTTGCTGCGAAGGGCTTCTCTGCGAAAACCTTCAAGACTCTTCTCGCCTCCGCGAAGGCTGGCGAGGAAACGCGGACGGATACAATTAGTTTGGAACCGTTTGAAGCTTACATTGCCGAATTGAAGTAGGCGCGTGACTGAGCGAATCTGGCACGACAGTGCTCTTCAAATGGGCGTATTATTCTCACCGCGAACGGGATTGAGGAACGGTGTGCGTCCTCGCGGATTCGCACGAGGCTGCACCTGTTCCCATGATTTGAACTTCGCGCTGGTCGTATGGGGCGCTCCGTTCGCATTCGACCGGCCGTTTATCGGCCAAACAACTGGAGGATCCTGTGGTCCACTCGCAAGCATCTCGTCGGTATATGCCTATAGCTATAATGCTTTTCGCAATTCTCCTCCCCATTTCCGCCTTTGCGCAGCAGGCTGCTAACGCAATGGCTGAGAAGCCGCCTTATTTGAATCCTGGGTTGCCCATCGACCAGCGCGTCGATGATTTGGTTTCGCGAATGACTCTCGAGGAAAAAACATCTCAGGTCGTTCACCAAGCGGCTGCGATTCCACGTTTGCATGTTGACCGCTACAACTGGTGGACGGAAGCGCTCCACGGCGTGGCTTCAGGGATTGCGACTGTATTCCCGGAACCGATTGGGCTGGCCTCATCATTCGATACGCCCTTGATTCACGAAATGGCCATCATCATTGGAACGGAAGCGCGCGCAAAACATCATGAGGAAGTCCGGCGAGGAAATTTCTACGGCGTTGGGCTGGACTTCTGGGCGCCAAACATCAACATTTTCCGAGATCCGCGGTGGGGGCGCGGCCAGGAAACCTACGGCGAAGATCCGTACCTGACGGCCCGAATGGGCGTTGCGTATGTCACCGGGATGCAGGGCGACGATCCGAGATATCTACGGGTGATTACGACCCCGAAGCATTATGCCGTGCATAGCGGGCCGGAGCCGCTGCGCCACACGATGGACGTGAAGATCTCGAAGCACGATGAAGAAGATACCTACCTTCCCGCGTTCCGAGCCGCCGTAACCGAAGGCAAGGCAGGGTCGGTGATGTGTGCATACAACCGCGTCAACGGTGAGCCTGCATGCGCGAACACTTTCCTACTCGAAGATCAGTTGCGCGCGAAGTGGGGATTCAAGGGCTACGTGGTCTCGGATTGCGATGCAGTGTACGACATATTCCGCGGACATCATTTCACAAACACACTGGACGAAGCCGCGGCGATTTCCATGAAGCGCGGCACGGACCTGGATTGTAACGAGCCTGGCGACGACTACTCAAGATACCTAAACGCGGTGAAGCAAGGATTTCTGAGCGAAAAAGAACTCGATATAGCCGTCAAGCGGCTCATGCGTGCCAGATTCGAACTGGGCATGTTCGATCCACCGGAGGTCGTGAATTACGCGCAGACGCCAATCAGCGAGAACGACAGTGAAGCACATCGTCAACTCGCGTTGAAGGTCTCGCGGGAAACCATGGTGCTCTTGAAGAATGATGGCACGCTTCCGCTCAAACCCACTTTGAAGAATATCGCCGTGGTCGGTCCGTTCGCGGATTCGCTGGGAGTGCTCCAAGGAAATTACAATGGCATGCCTTCGCGCTATACGACGGCGCTCGACGGCATTCGCAAGCAATTTCCCGGAGCGAAAGTCACGTTTGAGCCGGGAACGAATTTCATGCGCGGAGGGACTGCTGTGCCCAGGTCCTGGCTCCTCACCGAGAGTGGAAGACACGGCTTGACGGGTGAATATTTCCAGGGCACGGAATTGAAGGGGCCTCCGGTGGTTACCCGAATGGATAGAATGGTCGATTTTGAATTCAATGGAAACAGTCCCGCGCCTGGCCTGGGACCGGACAATTTTTCGGTGCGCTGGACCGGCTATCTGGTCCCGCAGGAGTCCGGAACATATCAACTCGGTGTGACCGGAGATGACGGATACCGTCTGTGGCTCGACGGAAAGTTGCTTGTCGAGGATTGGAGTACTCACGGGCCTACGACCAAGATAGCGGAAGTGAAATTACAACGGGGCCAAAAGTATGGCGTGAAACTCGAATACTTCCAGGCTGGCGGAGGTGCTGTCGCAAAGTTTGTTTGGTCGCAGGCGAAACCGCTTCCTCTCGAACCCGCCCTTGCGGCAGCAAAGGACGCGGACGTGGTGATTGCAGTGGTGGGATTGTCGCCGGAGTTGGAAAACGAAGAAATGAACGTCCATATGCCCGGTTTCAGCGGAGGAGACCGCACGAGCATCGATCTCCCGCAGGAGGAAGAGAGTTTGCTGGAAGCGATACAAGCGACTGGCAAGCCGCTGGTCGTTGTTCTGACGAACGGAAGTCCTCTTGCTGTGAATTGGGCGCAGGAACACGCGAACGCAATCCTCGAATCGTGGTATTCGGGCGAGGAAGGCGGAATGGCGATTGCCGAAACACTCGCTGGAGTTAACAACCCTGCCGGGCGCCTGCCTGTGACTTTCTACAAGGGAGACGACCAATTGCCGCCGTTCGAGGATTACTCCATGAAGGGCCGCACGTACCGCTACTTCGAAGGTCAGCCCCTTTACCCGTTCGGATTCGGGCTGAGCTACTCGAAATTCGAATGCGCCAACCTGAAGCTATCAGCCGCAAAACTGAACGCCGGAGACTCACTCGCAATTGACGCGGACGTGAAGAACGTGAGCGAGCGCGATGGCGACGAGGTGGCGGAGGTGTACCTCGGCTTCCCGAATCTACCGGGCGCGCCGATCCGGGCGCTGCGCGGATTTGCGCGGGTCCATCTTGCGGCGGGAGAAACCGCGCACGTGCATTTCACTCTCGATCCGCGCGACTTGAGCATGGTGAACGAAGCAGGAGATCGCATTGTGGCTGCAGGTGCCTACCAGATCAGCGTGGGTGGCGGACAGCCAGGAACTGGCGCACCTGTTGCGCAAGCTCAGTTCTCGATTGCGGGGGAGTTGAAGTTGCCTGAGTGATCGTTTCCGGCAACGCGATTAACCGTCCACTGATTGCTCAGCGCCTGACAAATGACCAACCACAGCACAGGAGCTAGGGCCTGGAAGTGCTAAAATGACGCGAATATATCTTTTCGGCGGAAGAGTGCAGTTCGCGGTGCACTGTTCCTCGCTTTCGGGGTTGGAGGGATTTGTTTCTTCATTTCCCTGTTTACGCCAGTGTGGGTAGGAACTGTCACCGGGCTGTTTATGCCGTGGGACCTTTTTCCTCTTGGTCCTGCTTCAGGGAAGCCGATGGGTCGGTGGGAGATAGGCATCTTGGTCGTTAGTTTTGTGTTGTCGGCCTTGGCATCGAACTTTGTCTTCCATTCCTGCAAGAAGCACATTTTGGCGGGCCGCCCTCACCTTTAGCAGAGCCCGCACTCACTTCATTTGTGTCTCATCTACGCATTAGTCGGAAACTGACCCACATCCACCGTGTGCATCCTTGTTCACGCGAACGCCGGTCTTCGTGTATTCTAGACGACAGGATTTTATTCATGATTTCGTTGGCGGCGAGAGATACTCGCGTCGATAAAACCAAAAGGGGCGAATAGAACTATGGATAACGGTGCATCCGACACGGCAACTCATGTTCCTGACGCCGAAGATACCGAGTTGCAAGAATGGGAAGAAGCGCTTGACGATGCGCTGAGTAAAGGCGGGCCGCAACTGGTAGCTCGAATTCTCGAACGCCTACGTACCGAGGCTCTGCTGGCTGGCGTCGAACTCCCCTTTTCCGCGAACACTCCTTTTGCCAATACGATCCCGCGCAGCCAACAGCCACCGTATCCCGGCGATCAGGAAATCGAGCGGCGGATCAAGAGCATGATTCGCTGGAACGCTCTGGCGATGGTTGTTCGCGCAAACCGCATAGGTGACAACATCGGCGGCCACATTTCGACCTATGCTTCGGCCGCCACCCTCTATGAAGTCGGGTTCAACCATTTCTTCCGCGCCCGAACGCCCGACTTCGAAGGCGATACGATCTATTTCCAAGGCCACGCGGCTCCTGGCATTTACGCCCGCGCGTTCCTCGAGGGCCGCGTTTCAATGCAGCAGATGGAGAATTTCCGCCGCGAATTGGAATATGGAGGAGGTCTTCCTTCCTATCCCCATCCGTGGCTCATGCCGGATTTCTGGGAGTTCCCCACGGTTTCGATGGGTCTGGGCCCGATCATGGCGATTTACCAGGCCCGGTTTAGCCGGTATCTCGAAAACCGCGGCCTGAAACCTGTCACGGACGGGAAAGTGTGGGCTTTCCTTGGCGACGGCGAGACCGATGAACCGGAAACACTAGGAGCCATTTCGCTTGCATCGCGCGAGCGCCTCGACAATCTGATCTTCGTCATCAACTGCAATCTGCAGCGCCTCGATGGACCCGTTCGCGGCAATGGCAAAATCATTCAGGAACTCGAATCCGTCTTCCGCGGCGCGGGCTGGAACGTGATCAAGGTGATCTGGGGCAGCGATTGGGATTCCATCATGGAGCGCGACACGGATGGGGTTCTAATCAAGCGCATGGGTTCCTTTGTAGATGGAGAGCTCCAGAAATTTGTCGTCGAGCCGGGATCGTACATCCGCCAGCACTTCTTTGGAGGCGACCCGCGGTTGCTCAAACTGGTGGAAGAGATTGCGGACGAACCGTTGCGGAAGCTGCGCCTTGGCGGCCACGATCCCCGCAAAGTTTATGCGGCCTACAAAGCTGCATTCGAGCACAAGGGAGCACCCACGGTCATTTTGGCGCGCACGATCAAGGGGTATGGCCTCGGCGAAATCGGCGAAGGCAAAAACATCACGCACCAGCAAAAAAAGCTCAACGAAGACGAACTCCGCGAATTCCGATCGCGCTTCGGCATTCCAATCAGCGATGATCGCGTCGCGGAAGCTCCCTTCTACCGCCCCGCCGCCGAGACCCACGAAATGCAATATCTCCATGCACGCCGCGAGGCCCTGGGTGGCTACGTGCCGAAGCGGGCTGTGCGCGCCAAACCAATCCAGGCGGACCACGACGCGCTTTTCAAGGAGTTTTACGAAGGCAGCGAGGGCCGAGAGGTGTCCACGACGATGGCCTTCGTCCGCATGCTCACGAAGATGCTACGCGACCCCGAAATCGGCAAACTGGTCGTCCCCATTGTTCCCGACGAAGCGCGCACTTTCGGCATGGAATCGCTCTTCCGCCAAGTCGGGATCTACTCGAGCGTAGGCCAGCTTTACGAGCCCGTCGATCTTCACACGCTGCTTTATTACAAAGAGGCCAAGGACGGCCAGATTCTAGAGGAAGGCATCACCGAAGCCGGATCAGTGTCTTCGTTCATCGCCGCAGGCTCGGCCTACGCATCATACGGAATTAACATGATTCCGTTTTTCATTTTCTACTCGATGTTCGGTTTCCAGCGCATCAATGATCTGATTTGGGCTGCCGCCGACGCGCGCTGCCGGGGATTCCTCCTCGGCGGCACATCGGGCCGCACGACTCTAGCCGGCGAAGGGTTGCAGCACCAGGACGGCAATAGCCACGTACTTGCCCTTCCGATTCCCAGCCTTCGCGCCTACGATCCGGCATTCGCCTACGAGATTGCAGTCATCATCAAGGACGGCATTCACCGCATGTACCGCGAGAATGAAAGCATCTTCTACTACATCACTGTCATGAACGAACCGTATGCCATGCCCGCGATGCCTCCGGGAGTGGAAGAAGGCATCCTCAAAGGCCTCTACCGATTTTCCGCTTCGGACAACAAGAAGTCGAAATTGCGCGCGCAACTTTTCGGCAGCGGCGCAATTCTCCGCGAAGCAATCAAGGCCCAGGGGATTCTTGAAGAGCAATTCGGCGTCGCCGCGGACGTGTGGAGCGTGACGAGCTACAAGGCCCTCTACAACGACGGCCTCGAGGCGGAGCGATGGAATCTGCTTCATCCCGATCAGCCGGCGCGAGTGCCCTACTTGACGCAGGCGCTTGGCGACGCCCCTGGTGTGCTGGTTGCCGCGTCGGATTACCTGAAGGTCCTGCCCAATATGGTCAGCCGGTGGATGCGGCGACGTCTGGCCGCGCTTGGCACGGACGGTTTCGGCCGGAGCGAGAGCCGCGCCGCATTGCGGGATTTCTTCGAAGTGGATGCCCGATTCATCGCGCTCGCCACAATCCGCGAACTTCTCGCGGAGGGGAAGGTTGAGCACGAGGTTTTCGAGCGAGCCGTGAAGGACCTTGACATCAATCTCGAAAAGCCCGACCCGATGACCTCCTAGCATTTTGACCAGCACGTTCCTGTCAGGCCAAGCTGGCAACGAAGAAAAGGGCGCGGGTTCATCCGCGCCCTTTCATTTTTTTCAGCAAGCTATTGCCGGAGCCTCGCCTCTGCACAGGCCCCGAGAGTGGCTGAGCGTTTACTGGTGATGTTCAGGTTCAGGCTCAGGCTCGCGCTCATGCGCGGGCGGTTTGTTGTTTTTCGGAGGCGGAGTCTTTGCTGCGCTGTGTGGCGTGTTTCCCTTGTTGTTGTGCGACGGGTTCTGGTTATTCGGATGGACAGTGCTCGTGTTCGTGTTGTGCGGAGTCGCAGCGGGTTTGGCCGCCACCACGCCACGCCCCGTAAATTCGCCAGGCTTGGACGTTGCAGCGATTGCCGGGCGGCCGTGGTTCTGGGACGCAAGGAGCGCGCGGTTCGTGCTGGCAAGGTGCTCGTGCTGGACTTGCATGGCTGTTGGCTGAATGTGTTGCTCGTGCTCCGCCATTCTTTCAGCAGGAGTCGGCTGAGCGGTCACGCCTCCGGCGCCGCCGTTGTAGCTGACATTGTTGTTCACGGTGACGTTGTTGATCACGGTCTTGTTGACGTACGTGTTGTGAATGACGGTGGTGTTGACGTTCGTCACGGCTGTGTTGTACGCAAATACTCCACCCCGCCAGCCGCCGCCCACGTAGCCCACACCGCCGTATCCAAACCCATAGTTAATCCCACCATAGAAGCCTATATGAGGACCCCAATAGCCAGCATGCCAAACGTACACGCCGCCCCCCCAGCCCCAATAGCCGGGTGTCCACAGGAAGCCAACCCGGGGCGCCATCACCCATGTCCCAGGCACCCAGTAATAACCATCCGGGCCGTAAGCCCAATATCCAGGCGTCCAAATGTAGCCCGGAGCCGGGCAAACGGGCTGCACATACACCGGCAGCACGGGCGGCCCGATATGCACAGAGACGCCGATGCTGATTTGCGCGGACGATGCGGCTGGGATAGCTAACATCACCAGCGCGACCAATAAAATTCGAACGACTCCAATCTTGCTCATTTGCATCACTCCTTGCCCCACAATCTGTAGGTTTTGAAGGTACCCTAACGGTGTAACCCCATCAATCCGCGAAAGTTGCGCTGTGACCTATGGATGACTGGCGGCGCCTCCTTGACGTCAGGGGCGCGCCCGACACTAAAGTCGAGGTGAGATTTCCCTCGAACCGAGCGGGACGCAAAAAGCATGGTCAAGGGGTTGGAGCCGAGGGCCGGAATTGAACCGGCGACCTGACGATTACGAATCGTCTGCTCTACCAGCTGAGCTACCTCGGCGGTCTCATTGAATGTAACATCGCCGCGAAAAAACTGTCAAACGCAGACGCTGAAACCGCGAAAACTCATTTCCACCTGCGCTCGAAAGAATCAGTGCGAGAACGGGTACATGAGCCAGGCGATTCCCACGCCAATCAGAAGAAAGAGAGCGAAAGTCCGCACCGTGTATTTGATTCGTCCCGCCGTGGTTCGCTGCGCCAGACACCCAAGCGCCACCGAAACGAGCAGCGCAAACAGCGTCATCCCTCCAAAATGGCTGAATCGAAAAACGCTTCCCACCACTCAACCCCTCCGGCGCGACGCAATTTCGTAAACGTCCAGCGCGGCAAGCAGATTCACGATCCCGGCCGAGGCAATGAACCGTGTCCCGTAGTCTCCGGCCGCATGCGCCACATTTGGGCCGGCGACTTCAAAAATTCGCGCCAGAAAATAAAACACGCCTGAGCCCGCATCCGCGAGAAATCCCAGCGTGCCAAAGGGGTCTGGCGATCGCGCGGAAAACACGTTTCCTCGCATCCAGTATCCGGAAATCGCTAGCCCGCCCACCGAAATCAAAAACGCAAGGGCACGTCCCCAGCGCCGAAACAACAAATGTCCCAGCCCGGGAACTATCCACGCCAGGAGCGCTGCCAGCACCGGGTCGACGCCCGTTCTCTTGCGACGTGCTTCGTTGATTTGAGTTTCGTCCAAGATGTCTCAGGCCAGGAGCGGAAGAATCTCGCGCTGGATCGCTCCGGTAACACGGGCCTCGTGCTCGCCGACGTAAACGTTCACTTCACTGCGCACGCCAAACTCCGTCAGGTAAATTCCAGGCTCGACCGAGAAACACGTGCGCGGAACGATCTTGCGGTCGTCGCGAGTCTCAAGCCCGTCCATGTTCGCGCCATTGCCGTGAACTTCCTGGCCGATGCTGTGGCCTGTGCGGTGCACAAAATAATTCGCGTATCCTGCCTTGCGAATCGCCTCGCGCGCCTCGCGGTCCACTTCCCAACCATGAATCGCGCGGCCCTCGGCGATTGATTCCTGCACGAACTCGATGGCATTGTCCCGCGCCTCTTTCACAATGCGAAAAATCTTCGCATAAGCGCCGGGGACGCGGTCGCCCAGATAGCCCGTCCAAGTAATGTCGTAATAAACGCTCGCAGGGCGGTCGAGCTTTGCCCAAATGTCGAGCAACAAGAGATCCCCCGCACGAATTGGAAGGCATGCACCAGGTTTCGGTTCGTAATGCGGATTGCCGTTGTTCGGCTGGACCGCAACGATGGGCGGCTCATCGGTTGCCAGGCCGTTCGCGCGAAACTCGTCCATGATCCACTGCTGCAAATCGGCTTCCGTCAGCGGCTTCCCTTCCCGAACAAAAGTGGCAGCGCGCTTGAATGCGTCCTGCGTGATGCGATCCACAATCTTCCCTGCTTGAAGGTGCGATTCGAGTTGCTGCGGCGTCCAGGTTGCTTCGAATATCTGCACAAGGTCAGCGGAACTGACCACTTTCTTTTTCAGCTTGCGGATCAACTCGACCGTACCCGCGTCCACCAACCCGATGTAGGGAATGTTGTTCTCCGGCGAATATTGCATCGCGATTTTCTTGCTTCCGGAGAGCAACTTCGCAAGCATCTTGTGAAGCTCTTGCCAGCCCGCATACTCATGCTTGCGCCCCTCGAGCGAATCGAGCGCGCCCTGCTCGATTCGGTGGACCAACTTGCGCGGCTCGCCCTTCGACGGAATGAAATAGAACCAGCGCCGCGTCGCCATGTTCTTCTCGCCCAGGCCCAAGATGTGGCTTGCAATAGGGTCGCGGTGGTGATGATCGTAGAAAAGCCAGCCGTCCATCTTGCTGGCGCGCAATTCCGCTTGGATCGCTTTAATGTCCGGCATGGCCCCGCTCGCTTTCTTTTTCTCCGGCACTCGCAAGCGCGGCGATTGCGTCTCGCGATACGCCCGCAACCGACACGCGCTTCATCCGGCTTTTTTCTCCGGCGATGATTCTAACAGCCGACACTGGCACCTTCAAACGCGCGGCCAAAAGGCGGCGCAGCGCATCGTTGGCTCGGTCGTTAACCGGAGGCGCAGTAAGCCTCACTTTCAGCGCGCCATCGTGCTCGCCCTCGATGGCGTCGCGGCTCGCCCGTGGCGCGACCCGCACGGCAAATGTGACGCCCTCTTTGTTTTCTCTCACGTCAATCATGCTATTGGCTGTCGTGTTCCGAAAATCGCCGTGCCGATGCGAACTTCCGTTGCGCCTTCTTCAATCGCGATTTCAAAATCGTTGCTCATACCCATTGAAAGTATCGGCAGAGAACGACCGATACGGCTACTCAGTTCATCGCGGAGTTCGCGCAGCTTGTGGAAGAAAGGCCGGACGCGCTCGACCTCCTTGAAAAACGGAGGAATCGTCATCAAACCGCTCAATTCCAGATGCGAGAGCGCCAGGATTCCCTCCGCCAGCGCCGGCAAGTCCGCTTCGGAAACGCCGCTTTTCGTGACTTCGTCGCCCATGTGAACCTCGATCAAAATCGGGAGCGCCTTCCCTTCCCTCGATGCTTCCGCTGCGGCCGCCGCGTCGAGTTTCTGGGCGAGATGCAAGCTATCGACCGAGTCCACGCGATGAAACAGGCGCGCCGCCCGGGGAGCCTTATTGCTTTGCAGGTGCCCAATTAGATGCCACGTCGCGCCGAGTTTCGCGACCTGCGGCTGTTTCGATTCCCACTCCTGCACGCGATTCTCACCAAAATGCCGCAGACCCGCATCGTATGCAGCGCGTATCGCCGAAGCCGGGAAGGTTTTCGACACCGCAACAAGCGTCACATTTTCCTCGCGTCGCCCGGCCCGCTCGGCCGCCCGGGCGATTTGTTTGCGCACGTGTTCGAGATTCGCGGCGATCCGATCGATCTCTACGGTCACTTTTTGCCGCCGTGCGGTCCGCGGATAATTGGAGGCGAGAAATGCATCAACATCGGAAGCCCATGTCGTACGCCACCAGAAAATCGACCTGCGGCGGCTGTTTGCCCAATAGTCTCAGCAACATCGTGACCTGCCCTCGATGATAGCTCTGATGATTCACGACGTGCAGAAAAGCGTTCCAGAGAGGGTAGCTCCACGTCTCGCCCTTGGAATTCGTGTATGTGAAGGGGAGCAAAAGTTTCTCCTCGTCCAAACCTGCCACGAATTTGCGAAGGTTTTGTTCCACTGTTTTCCATCGCGCGGAGATATCTTGCAACGACGCAAATTCTTCCGCCGGGGGCAACGATTGCGGCGAACGCCCCTGCCAGCGCTCCAGCCAAATCCATTCCACTCCAACCAGGTGGGAAAGCGAATCCCGCAGCGAGGTAAAACTGGCGCCCAACGGGCGCAAGAACTCCTCGTGTGTGACTGTTGCGCAAACCCGGAGCTGGCGGTCACGCGCCCAGTAGTTATAGTCAACTAATTCGCCCACCGTCGTTAGCATGCTCATGCTTATCTCCTTTCCCCCGAGCGGCCAATATATATCCTCAGAGTGAGGGACGACCTCTAATCGCCGCTTGGTTCAATCCTTCTTCAGCAGCGCGACTTGGCTATGGCGGATGGAAGGCCGGTCAACAACCTTGAAGCCGGCTTCCGAGGCGGCTTGCAACTCGGAATCGAATACGGGCGGTTCCACGTGTCCTTTTGGTTCGGCCAGGAGGAGCAGAGCACCGGGCTTGGAAGCCGCGGCGACTTCGGCGAAGAAGTGGCCCGCGTCGGGAAATTCGTGCACCATGGCGAAAGCAAGAGTGAAGTCCACAGCGCCACGCTGGTCGGTAATTCCCATCGAGTCAGCGGAGGCAACGCGGGCATCGATCCTGTCTAGAAGCTTGGCTTTCGTGGCACGGCGTTTCAGTCGGTCAAGCATCTTCGGCTGAACGTCCACGGCCACCACGCGACCGGACGAGCCGACGAGGCGTGCGAGATCCAGGGTGAAGAAGCCCATCCCCGGGCCAGGCTCCAGCACGGTCATTCCCTCGCGCACATACGGCGAGAGAATCTCACCCGGGTTCTGTCTGAGGCGTCGCAACGGGCACGCAAGCAAATATCCAAGCCACCAGGGGCAAACACGATGGGCCATTTAGTTCCTCGAATACGTTTGCACGGCTATTGCACCACGAATGTTTACGCGCGCGCAACGGCTGAATTGCGCATGCTCGGCAACGTCGAGCGCGCCGCCGCACATTCGCAATCTCTGCCGCAGAGCGCTGTGCTAGACTGAACGGCGCTCCGCTGCCTCTCCGCGGCAAATTAATTGTTCTCGAAGGAATCAACGGCTCCGGCAAACGCACTTTCATTTGTTGATTTTCAGAATCCGTCTGCCAATCACTATAAACAGTGGCACGCCAATCAGAAGATTAAGCGCTCCTGCACGCACTACTTGTTGTGGATTTGCATTTTTCGATGTGCCCGCAATAAAAATGAGGTACCAGCCCATGGGCATCCAGAGAACAAATAAAGTCGCCATGAGGATTGCCCATTGCTCTCTGCTATGCGGTGTCACTTTCGGCCCAACAAAGATCAGGAACAGCAGGCAGGGGACCACTACTGCAACTATGCTTAGCGCCGTGTGAGTTGGATCCGTGACCATGCTTCCTCCTTCACGCCAAGCATTTCCTGAATGCCACTGCTGCCCGACCAGTCGCAAACATTCAACTAAATGCTGCTGTCCTCGCCAATGAGGTTGGCTGCCGGCTGGCCCGCGCGCGTGTAGGTCGTTGCATTGGGGCGAGCTACTCCACGCACTCGAAGCTGCTGGCTGCCTCCGGATCGCCTTTGCCCTTGTAGCGAGCATACTTCGGATAGGCGCAGAGAGGCCTGCTGCGACCGGGAAACGCTCGTCCCGTGGCGATAACGGAATCCGGCGCAATTCCCTTCTCCACCCAATCCACAACTGCGGTGAGTAGATCGAACTCATCGAGCGTGGCCTGGCCTCCGCCGCAATGACTCATTCCGGGAACGAGGAAGATGCGGCTCCAGCGTTCGACATTATCGGCGCCGCCATTGTCATTGGTCATGCGCTCGTAGTAGTTGAGCGTCTCCATAAAGGAGAACCATGGATCGCTTGTGCCGTGATAGAAGAGCAGCTTTCCGCCGTGCCCGGAGAAAGTAGATAGATTCGTCCAACTCGCGGTGTCCGTGAGAGTTTGGCTGGCATCTGCTCGGACGCGCGCAACTTGCTGGTCAACGGTCACGTTTGGAGGAAGGACACTGGCAAGGAAGTTGGGGCCGGGAGTCGGCAGGAAGCTCAGGCCCGGGCCGTGGAGTTCCGCCACCATGTCTGCGTCGTAAGGGAACGGCGCGTACACTTGATTGCCAGCGGAATCCTTGGGGCCGCTAAAGGCTTTTTCCAAAGCGGTCACCTGATCGGCCGAGAGACACCCGTCCTCTTTCGCGCCCTTGCACTTCAAAACCTCAGGATCGAACCGGCAAGCCTTGCGGTTGAATATCATGCCGTCTTTCAAGCCGTCCTTGTCGTCACAGGTACTGAGGATTGCGTTGACGAGAAGCGCCTTGTCAGAGCTTGAAAAATCCTTGGACGGGTCTGGCTTACCGTTTGCGTCCTTGGGAGCAATCTCGACGAAAGCCCTCATGGCCCACTCAACACCGATATTTGAATAGCCAGTGTCCATGGCAGGGTCGCCGGAAACAATGCCATCGAAATAGAGCGGATAGCGCTGGGACATCAGCATGCCTTCGCGCCCGCCAGTGGAACAGCCCGCGAAATAAGAGTACTTGGCGGGCTGGCCATAATATTTGGCGATAATCTGCTTGGCGAGCACTGCGACGCGACCGACCGCGATGTAGTCAAAGTCGAGGCTGGCGACCTGATCTTTCATGAAAGACGCATCGAAAACCTGACCTTTGTGGCCGGTGTCCGTCGCGACGACCGCAAACCCACGCGCAAGACCGGGAACCTTGCCTGCAGCAGTGGCTCCGAAAGGATCGCCTATAGAGCCGTTCAGCCCGCCGCCGCCCTGAAAGAGGAACCGACCGTTCCAATTGTTCGGCAAAGCAATGGAGAAGCCGATGCCGTAGGTCCTGCCGCCAACGCCGACGCGTTGGTCAATCATGCCATCGATGCGACAATACGCGGGAATGTCCACCGAAAATGGTTCGGGCGAATAGGGTGCGCGAACTGTTCCAGGCGGGGCCAAGGGGACCTCATCTGCCTTCGTGATCGCCAGCGTCATCCCTTCCACTTTCAAGCTCATGAGGTCGGCGCACTTCTTGACTGGCGCCATTCCGCTTCCTGCGGTGCCGGCTGTTTGTCCATAGGACGGATGGGCATTCACGAGCAAGACCAGAACGGCCGCCACCAACGCTTGCTTGACCCGTGTCATTTCGATTCTCCTTTGGACGGCAATCTCGGTTTTAACCTGCAAAACGGCGTCATCGTACTCCCTTCCCGATTGCTCCGCAAACAGAGGCGCATTGCGGCCGTGAAGCGCTGTGCTAGACTGAACGGCGTTTCGATGCCTACCCACGGCAAATTGATCGTACTGGAAGGAATCGACGGCTCCGGCAAACACACGCAGCTCGAAATGCTGGCGCGCGCCTTTTCAAGTCGGCGCATTCCTTTCATCCAAGTGAGTTTCCCGCGCTACGACGGCTTTTTCGGCAAGCTGGTGGCACGGTTTCTCAATGGCGAATTCGGCCCGCTCGAATCCGTGGACGCCCACTTCTCCGCCCTGCTTTATGCCGGCGACCGCCTCGAGGCAAGACCGGGCATGGAATCCGCACTCGCCTCAGGGCAGGCTGTGCTGGCCGACCGCTACATTGGTTCGAATCTCGCGCACCAGGGCGCACGCGTGCCGCGTGACAAACGCTACGAATTCCTGAAGTGGTTGATGCAGCTCGAATACGAAATTTACGGGCTGCCGGTCGAAGACCTTGTGGTCTATCTGCAAGTCCCCGCAGCGGAGGCGCACCGACTGGTGGGTGAAAAGGGAGCGCGCAGCTACACGAGAATGCAGCGAGATTTGCAAGAGGCGAATCTGGCGCATCTGGAAGGGGCATCGGAGGTGTACGACGAATTGGCGCGCCAACCAAACTGGGTGAAGATCGATTGCTTCAACGCGGCGACGCACGCGTTGCACGCGCCCGAGGAGATTCACAGGAAAATCCTTGCGGCGGTGGAAGAGCGCGTCTTCCCCGCGCTCCAGGCCAATCATTAATTCCATGGGATTCAACGAATTCATCGGGAACGAACGCATCGTCGCGGCGCTCCGCGCGATGCTTCACCGCGAGCGCGTTCCCAGCGCGCTGCTCTTCACCGGTCCGCGCGGAATCGGCAAGTACACTCTGGCGCGGATGTTCGCGCAGGCGGCCCACTGCGAGCGCCTGAAGGACGATTTCTGCGCCGAATGCGCCTCCTGCGAGCAGATCGTCCGCCTCGCGAATCCCGGGCCGCTGATCGAGGCAGGACTCGGCGAGCGCCCCGAAAGCGCCGACGCGGCATTGATCGAGCGCATGCCGCTGATCATCGAAACCAATCCCGACGTGTGGTTGATCGTTCCCGATCCGGTGCGGCTGCGCAGTCCGGTGGCGCGGCCGATGATTCGCGTGGGGCAATTGCGCGCGGTGCAGCGAGCTGCTTACTTTCAGCCGCAGGGGCGGCGGCGCGTTTTCATCCTCGACGGCGCGGACACCATGCGCTGGACTGATGCGGACATCTTCTTGAAGATACTCGAGGAACCGCCGGAATCCGCGACGCTGATCCTTCTTGCGTCATCGCCCGACGCTCTGCAGGAAACGATTCGCTCGCGCTGCCTGCAATTTCATTTCGCGCCTGTTCCCGCCGCGAAGATCGACGCATTTTTGAAGGAACGCACGGAAAAAAGTCCCGCGGACCGGAGGCTGGCCGCGCAACTATCCGATGGAAGCCCGGGCGTGGCGCTTTCGATGGATTTGGCGGAGTCGGCACGGCTCCGCAAGACCATATTACGGCTCCTCGAGCTGGGATTGGCAGGAGGAAATTACGGCGACATTTTTGCCGCTACTGCACAACTCGCTAAACAGGAGAAGGAATCATTTGAAAATGTCCTCGCGCTGTTCTATAGTTTATTTACAGACTTGCTCGAGTATTCGCAAGGCCTTCGGAGCAGCTTTCCTCGCAACCCCGACCTGCACCGGGAGCTTGAGGTCCTAGGCAAGAAGGTCGATCTGAAGTGGATCTTACAAGCTACGCGCGGCCTGGACAAAGTGGAAAGCCGTTTGCGGCGGAATATTGGGCGGCAGTTGGGTCTGGACGCACTCGTCGTATCGCTTAGGGCCCGTTGAGGGCGAGCGTAGTCTGAGATTGTTTCCATTTGGAGTATTAGGCGGAATTACTTCTTCAGGAATCAAATATTAGGAGCGTTCCGCGCAATTCATCGGAAAGATCATACCGAGGGAGCAATTATGGTTAACCGCAGGCTATTTCGCCCTGCCCTAGACGTAAAAGAACCTTACACGCCGCGCCCCGTAGCCACTGCACCACAACCAGCTGGACCAGCGCCGCGCAAAAAACCTGCACCGCCAGAGCAGACTCACGCGGAGAATTTCTACTACGTGAAACAGATGCAAGCGCGGACGCCCGTCGCTGTGGTTCTCAACGACGGCGAAGTTCTCCACGGCACGGTTGAATGGTACGACCGGGACTGCATCAAGCTCACGCGCTACGGCAACCCGAACCTCCTCCTCTATAAGCACTGCATCAAGTACATCTACAAAGAGGGCGAAGAGGCGGAACAGGGCGGGTCGAACGGGCAGTAGTAGGCAGTCGCGAAGGCCAGTGCAGGTCGCCTCAGGAAGACGCGAGTCGGACTTTCTCAGTTGGCCGTCAAGCCACCATCGACGGGAAACACAACGCCGGTGATCCAGGCTGATTCCTCCGACGCCAGATACAGGGCCGCCTGAGCCACATCCTCCGGCTTGCCCATCCTCCCCAGCGGAATTTCCGCGTTCCTCTTCTTTCGCTCTGCCTCGGGGTCGGGCGTCTTTGCCAAAGACGCCAGCCCCATCTCCGTCTCCACTAGCGCGGGGCAGATGCTATTGACGCGAATCTTCTCGTGGGCATGGTCGAGCGCCATGGCCCTCGTCAATCCGTTGACGCCGGACTTTGCCGCGCAATAAGCGGCGCGCTGCTTGCGCGCCACGATCGCGAGCGCCGAACTCACGTTGACGATCGATCCTCCTCCCGCTCGCCGCAGCGCCGGCAAAGCTGCGCGAGAGACAAAAAACGTCCCCGTCATATTGACTCTGAGAACTCTTTCCCAGTCCGCGTCCGATGTGTCCTCGGCATCGGCCACAACCACTGCGCCGGCATTGTTGACCACAATATCGGTGCGCCCAAACCGCTTTTCCACTGCATCGAGCGCCGCCTCCACCGCGCCGCGGTCGGTGACGTCGCATTCGATGGCCACCCCTTGGCCGCCCATTGCTGTGATTTCTGCAGCCACCCTTTCCAGCGGCTCCTTTCGCCTCCCCAGAATCGCCACGCTCGCGCCCTCGCGTGCAAACAGCAGCGCGCAAGCGCGGCCGATGCCTGTTCCGCCGCCAGTGATGATCGCAACTTTTCCTGAAAGCCTCGCCACCTTGATCGCTCCTCGCTCGTCTAATGAATGACGGAACAATGACTGGAGCGCGAATGTAGCATCCGCACTGGATGCGCGCAAGCCAACCTGCTGGGTTGCCAATCGCGGCCGGCGGCTGATAGAGTCAGCGAGGACACCATGAGGATTGGCATCACATGCTATCCGACGTATGGCGGTTCCGGCGTAGTGGCAACGGAACTCGGCATCGAACTCGCTGCTCGCGGCCATGAAGTCCATTTCATCAGCTACGCGATGCCTATTCGCCTGAATAATTCCAGCGAGCGAGTATTCTTCCACGAGGTCGAGGTCACCACATACCCGTTGTTTGATCACCCGCCCTACACGTTGGCGCTCGCGACCAAGATGACGGAAGTGGCCGAAGAGGCTTCGCTCGATCTGCTGCACGTGCACTACGCGATCCCGCACTCCGTCAGCGCGTTGCTGGCGCGGATGATGGCCGCGCCGAAGCGACTGCCGTTCATCACGACGCTCCATGGCACCGACATCACGCTGGTCGGCAACGATCGCAGCTACCTCCCCATCACGCGGTTCTCGATCGAGCAGAGCGACGGTATCACCGCCATTTCGCACTACCTGCGCGATCGCACGGTGAAGGAATTCGAGATTAAGCGGCCCATCGAGGTGGTCCCGAACTTCGTTAATTGCGATCTTTACATGCGCTCGAATGACGCTTCTGCGCGCACACACTTCGCACCGGATGGCGAGCCAATCCTGATGCATCTCTCGAATTTCCGCCCTGTGAAGCGCATCACCGACGTTATCGAGATCTTCGCCATCGTGCGCGCGAAAATCCCCGCCAAGCTTGTGATGATGGGCGACGGCCCCGACCGCGGCGCAGCCGAATATCTCGTGCGAAAAAAGTGCCTCACAAAAGATGTGTGCTTTCTCGGCAAGCAGGACCGCGTTCAAGAACGCCTCGGACTCGCCGATTTGTTCGTGCTGCCGAGCGACCTGGAATCATTCGGCCTGGCGGCGCTCGAAGCAATGGCCTGCGAGGTGCCGGTGATCGCGACGAATGTGGGCGGGCTGCCGGAAGTGGTCACGCATGGCGTTGATGGCTATCTTGTTGCGCCACGCGACGTTGAAGCAGCCGGTAAATACGCCCTTGAGATTCTGACGCGCGCGGACCGGGGCCGCTCGATGGGCCAGAAGGCGCGCATCAACGCCCGCCGCAAATACTGCGCCAACGACGTGATCCCTCAATATGTGGCGTATTATGAGAAAGTGCTCGACGCGACTGAGCGGTAGCCTGCAGCTAGCTCCGATCTCTCCACCCTCTCCTATTCTCTCAGGCTTGTCGCGGGATCGGCGGGAAACCTGGAACTTTCCACGCACATCAAAGGAATATACTTAGGTGAGTTCTATTCGGGAGACGTTGGGAATGGCTCGAAATAAATCGTGGCGCCTCTGTTACTCAGTTCTTGTAGCGATTGCACTTGGCGGTTTGGCCCAACCAGCAGCCCGCGGGCAGGAAATGCGGGCTGCTCTGGAGGCGCGTGGGCGTGTTTTCCAAGCAGTCGGCCCAGGCGTTGCGGCTATGAAGCGCGATGCTTCCGGCCGGTATTACATCCTGGCCAAGCCGACAACGGTCATTTTGATCTATGACTCGAATGGAAACCTCACCGGCCAAATTCCGAACGCCAATTCGCAAGGGAGCACGATCAAGTATGCCGTGGACATCGACCTAAGCCCGGAGGGGCTGGTCTTTGTGGCGGATCGCGGCGCAAATGCAGTCGAAGTATTCAAACCGGACGGCTCTCTCGTGGCAAGAATCCCGGTTACTGCTCCCACTTCGATCGTAGCTCTGTCGGGCGGCCAGTTTGCCATCACGTCTCTGACCTCCAAGCGCCTCGTTCAAATTCGCGATCAGCACGGCAACTTGGTTCGGAGCTTTGGCGACCCCACAGACGTCGAAGACGATGCGGCCAACAAGCCCCTAATGGACTTGGGCAGGATATCCGGCGACTCCTCCGACCACATTTATTTTGCTTTCACCTCCGTACAGAACCCAACTATGCGCATATACGACCGGTACGGCTACGTGGGCTACCAAGCCTCGGTTCCTGAATATGCCTTTGCTTCCGCATCCGCCCATACGCAAGACAGGGCGGAATTCGTCATGAATTTCTCGCGTTTCTCGCTATCCGACCAAGCCACAGGATCTATTAGCGTGGGCTCGTCGGGAGATGTGAAGTTCGTCGGTGGGATGGGAACAGGACTCCGGGGCGCGATGCGTCCCGGGGAAGGCTTTGGCCGGGCATTGATGGGGCAATCCATGCTCCCGTCTGGAGGGGGTGGCCCGTACGGCGGCATGGGCGGTGGCGAGTTGGGCGGCTCGTTTTCGGCGCAAATCAACGATCAAGGATCACAATTCCAGGTTGGCCTGGGGAGTTTGCCAGGGCTCAGAGGCGGAAACAGGTGGCGGAACGGTGGTGCTGCATCCTCAAGTCTCGACTCGTCGCAGAACGGAGTGTTGTTATTCTCCACTACCGGAGGGTCCACTGGTAGCGGCCTCACGCAGTCCGATGTGACAGGCGCCTTGTCGTACAACACGCAGGATCAGGGAACCAATGGGGATATCGGACTCGGCCCTTCAAGCCTGGAAGTAAATGCCACGAACAACAGTGACGCATTGGGAGGGCCGGGTGCCGACCAGAGCTTCGGTCTGCCGAGCGCCTTCGTGTTTGGGTCGATGTACAATTTTGCCGGCTTCCAGCCGGGGCATACGCCGGACGCATTGGGAACCGGTATGCACACTGGAGGTATGGGTGTCGGCAGTCCCAGTTCATTTCGAGGGGGTCTCGGAGCCCCGGGAGCCGGGCCGGAAAACTTCGGGCACTATGGCCACGGTCGTTTTGGCGCTGGCGAGACGGGGGTAACCGCCGGCGTTCGCCTGAACCTGGGCGACTTGGGCAATAATTCAGGTGAAAGGCCCACGATCACAGCGGTCGGTGTGGACCCCGCGACCCACGAGATTTGGGCCGGGATCGGAGATTCTCTGGCCCACTTCAACAAGACCGGAGATCTCCAAGAGCTTTACTATCTGACGATGAAGGGCGGAGCTTCGTTGAAAGCCAAGGCGGTGCTGGTCGAGCCGGACCGAATCCTCGTTGCGGCGGACCCCTGGGGAATATTCGAATTCGCCCGGCTTGAAAAGTCGCACGCGATCCCGCCGCTGCATGTCAATGCGGCTCCTGCACAGCCTGCTTCCTCTCAATGATGCATGTTTTGAAAGCGGACATTCTATCGTCGCGGACGTCAACGCCGTTCATTTTCGTTCAGATGCTAGCGTTCTTCCAGTGGGATGGGTTGGAGGGATTGGACAACCGCGTCGATTTCGTCTTGCGAGATCTTGGCGTTCGATCCAGAGACCACAAGGAAGACGAATCGGAACTGGTGATTGCGATCGTCAAAAACGCGTAGGGTCACCGGAAGCTCACTCAGTGTGTCTCCAAATTGAAATCCGCGTTTATCGCCGAAGTCGAAGGACCAGATACCTGGGCCTCCGTCAAACCCGTATGAAAGTTTCCAGAGCAAGAGAACGTTCAATCGCGTCGCGTCGTTCAACGACATGAACGGGGAAACCTGAGCGGGTGAAGCGCTGTAAACGGACCGATATAGGTCGTAATTCGTATGCAGCGAGGTCCCTGCAAATATGTCCTGAATTCGCTGATACTCGTTTGGGTTTGCCCTTCTCAGTTCGCCCAACGTGTCCACTTGCCCTTCGGGATCGTAGAAGACAACCACTTGTCCCGAATCGAACTTGAATTCAACGTTCGTCAGCGTGGGCGTCATTTTTGCATTTCCATGCCAGGGCACGGTGAATTCGTAGGTGAAAGCTTTCAGCGCAGCGCCCTTCGACGCGGCAATGGGCTGGGACGACGGCGGGGGCAAAGGTTGCGGGACCTCGAGTAGCCAAGGATTGCCGGAGGCCCAATGCTTTGCGTTGATCCAAACCAGAGTTTGCAAGCCAAACATTGCGCAATACGCTGCCACGAGAATCACAACGGCCGCGAGGATGATCGCCGACCTTGCGCTGCTCTTTTCGCCTTCGTCCGCCATTGGCTTTATGCCCCCGGATACTTCCGGTGGTCATTCTACGACGATCCTGTTTGCCGCGCTCCGAAAAATGATTCGGCTTGACGGAGTGCGTTCCTCACAGCAGGCGAGGACAAAATGCAGGTGTTGCGATGAAGAAACCTAAATGGCAGGCTCGGCGGAAGCGAGCTCGGGTATCTCGATGTGGATTTGCGTTCCCTCCCCTTCGTGGCTGCGGATATCCATCTTGAATTGGTCGCCATAGAGAAGGCGCAGCCGCTCGTGGACATTGCTGATGCCAATGCCCCCGCCGAAAACCTCGAGCATCCGCTCTGGTGAGATACCTTTGCCGTTGTCTTCGATCTCGATCAGCAAACGAGAATCGCGACGGCGCGTGCGAATGTGAATTTGCCCGCCCTCGAGCTGGGGCGCGAGGCCGTGCTTGATCGAGTTTTCAATGATGGGCTGCAACAGCATGCTGGGAACGAAAACTTCGAGTGTTTCCTCGTCGATCTCCTTGAAGATTTGCACCTTATCCTTGCCGAACCGGATCACTTCGATATCGAGATAGTTGTCGATGAATTCCAACTCTTCGCGCAAAGGCACGAATGTCTCGTGCTTCTTCAGGAGCCGCCGGAGAATGCTCGACAGCTTCAGGACGACGCCGCGCGCATTTTCCGGATCGAAGCGAATGAGTGACGATACCGTGTTCAGCGTGTTGAATAGAAAGTGAGGATTGATCTGGCTGGTCAGCGCATCCATGCGCGCTCGCAGCAAAAGCTGCTGGTTCTGTTCGAGGTTCATCTCGATGCGCGTGTTGTTCCATATTTTGACGGCCATCGCCACGCACATCGTGGACGACAGCACAACGAGGAGTGAGTAAAGAACGTTCGGCGGATTCAACGAAAAAAGCCATTTTGAATTGACCGCCTGCGCCAGTTCGATGTGCCCAGCCTCCATGGCCGCGCAGGCAAAAAGAGGGAGCATCGTCCAACTTGCCTTGCCATGGCGCAGGAATTTCCAGAACCAATCGGGAATGTTGAGAAACTGAAAAGGTCCGAAGTCCCAGACATCTTCCTTGTGCGGCATGACCTCACGAACCACGCCCGCGAACAATCCAACGAGCGCGGCCTCCGGGCTCGAAAGCCATTCATGATTCCCGAAAGCCGGCAGGCTGATCAGCGATCCACCAAGCAGGCCCACGAATCGGCCGCCGAGCAGGCCCATCAGGAAGGAGCCTTCCAGCGTCAGATCGAAAAAGTGGTAACCGAATATCCGCAACATGACGCCGATCGCCAGCGGGGGCGAAAGAAAGAGCAGCAACATCACCTTCTGGTCGGAATCGCGGTTTTCGGTGAAAACCAGCTTGCGAAACGACGCGAAGCGGACAAGCAGTGCCGCGAGTGCCGCCGCAAAGCCCACTTTGAGAACCAGAGTGAACAACAATTCGCGTCCGCCAGAGAGTGTGTCCATTGTGTCTGGAGCTGACTATTGAAAGCTCCTGCGTAACGTTAGCCAAAGCCGGCATGGATGTAAAGAGATGCGCCCCCGCGGTTGCGCCGAGGGAACATCCCGCGAAGCCTGCTATAATGAAGGACTCCCATGAAACAGCGGAAAAAATCCGGGAAGGCGCACGTGGTGGCGCGAGCGAGATTCCCTACGCGATTCGGGCAATTCACGGTGCTGGGGATTGAAGGGCGCAAGCCAGGCGAACAGGCGGTGGCCGTTCAGCGCGGGAAAATTCGGCGCGGCAAGGCCACGCTCGTGCGCGTCCATTCACAGTGCCTGACGGGCGACGTCTTCATGTCCGAGCGATGTGACTGCCGCGCGCAACTCGAAATGTCGTTGCGGAAGATTGCCAAGGCGCCTTCCGGCGTATTGCTTTACCTGCCTCAAGAGGGACGCGGCATTGGATTGCTGAACAAGCTGAAAGCGTACGAACTTCAGGATGAAGGCCTTGATACCGTGGAGGCAAATCGCAGACTCGGCTTCGCGGCCGATTCGCGCGATTACGATTTTGCTGCCGAAGCGCTGAAGACACTGGGCATTCGCGCGGTCCGGCTACTTTCGAACAACCCCGACAAAGTGCAACAGCTCGAGCGCGCCGGGATTCGCATCGCCGAACTTGTACCGTGCCGCCCCCGAACCAGTCATCATTCCCGTTCCTACTTGCGCACCAAGAAAGACAAGCTCGGCCACCTCCTCGAGGGCGTCTAGCACCTAGACCAGCTGAGTTGATTGGATTCATACACCACTGGCATCTGAGGTAAGAAACTCAATTCCCTGTTGGAGGAGAAAATGAAGAGAGCATTGAGCGTCGTTGCAGTGGCGGCCATTGCGTTCGCGGTATTTGCTATCCGTGCCGGGTCACAGGCAAAGCCTGCCAGCGGGTTTGACAGTCTGAAAACGCTCGTGGGCACATGGGAATCCAAGAGCCCGTCGGGAGAAACATTCACAAGCACCATTCGACTCGTATCGAACGGGACAGCGCTGGAGGAGACCTTTCAGAACTCGATGGACAACCAGATGGTGACGCTTTATTCACCGGATGGAGATCGCGTAGCTGTGACGCATTATTGCAGTGCGGGCAATCAGCCGCGCATGGAGACGAAGGCCATGACCGGCGATCAAAAGGAATTCGATTTCTCTTTCACCGGCATCACGAACCTGTCAACCCCCGCATCCGGCCACATGCACCACCTGGTGATCAAGATTGCCGACAACGATCACTTCAGCGAGCAATGGACGTGGCGCGAGAATGACAAGGACCGCGTTGAGTCCTTCCAGCTCACACGGAAAATGTGATGCATCTGCCACAGGGCAGCGAATAACGAAGCCCAAGACTCAGCCACCGCCCACAAATTGAACGATCTCGAAGTTATCGTTCGGCTGGACTGGCGTCTCGTTCCAAAGCGCCCGAGGGAGAATATCGAGATTCCGTTCGATGGCAACGCGGTCTTGCGACATGCCGAGGTGATCGAGCAGCGCGGCAACGTTCAAGCCTTCGGGAACTTCCTTGCGCTCGCCGTTGATCGTGACGATCATTGCGTTGGGCCTGCCTGAGTTGCTTTTTCACGAGTGCGCATCGAGAAGCGAATCTCGTCCTTTTCGGCTCCCGTAGCCGCTCGAATGACAAGCGCCAGATCGCCCCTCCCGAGTGGCGGGAGCGGGAATTGAATCTTCACGCGGCCTTGGTCGTCGCTCGTTGCCGAGTGGCGCGTTTCGTGAATCGCGCCTTCGATCACAGCTTCCACCAGTGCGCCCGTTTCTGGCTGGCGTTCCCATCGGCGAACGACCTCCACTTCCAGCGAAACCGTTCCCGCAGTGAGCCACGAATTGGCATTCAGGAGTTGCACCTGAATTCCGGCCGTGCGGCTCGCCTGCTCTGTTGCGGCGGCGATGTCCGCGTCCAGCGCGCCTGAGCGCAGGCATTCAATGACCGCGCGATGCTGCTCCTCGACGCGCTGGCGTAGCGCGTCCGCGTCGAATTCATCGGAAACCGCGAATTGTCCGTAATTCGAAGATCGGCGATGCAACACTCGCCCATTCTGGTACACGGCCGTGTCGATGATGGGGCGGCTGGGCCCCCGATCCTCGGTCTGGACGTGGAATACCTGTTCGCCGACGCGAACATCAGTGTTGAACCCGGAACTCATCGAGGACTGCACCCCATTTCGCCAGACAACCTAATTATGGCTGAAAAATTCTCCGGTCGTTCATTTGACCGGCATGCACCCGGGCCGTTATTATATCAATGCCTCCAAAATGAACAGCACATACGTCGACAACTACGGCCCGCTCTTGCTGATGCTTATACTAGCCGCGGGACTCTCCGGCGCAATCATCGTTGTTTCGATGCTGCTGGGAAAGCGTAAACCGTCGCCGGTGAAGGATCAGCCCTACGAATGCGGCATGCAGCCGACCGGCGATGCCCGCCAGCCTTTTTCGGTGCAGTTCTACATGGTGGCGCTTGTTTTCATCCTGTTCGACATCGAAGCCATCTTTCTATATCCGTGGGCGCTCGTTTACCGCGAGTTGAAGGTGTTCGGCTTTCTGGAGATGGTGCTCTACATTATAATTCTGATGGTCGGCTACATACTCCTTTGGAAGAAAGGTGCGCTCGACTGGAATCGCTGAGCGGCCTTTCTGAATCGAAATAATTGTGGAACAGGCTGAGGACAAGAATTCGTCTGTGCGCAAACTCAGGGAGTGGGATGCGCAAGCCGTCGCCGAAGTGATTGAATTCAGAGGCGAAACGACGGTCGTCGTCCCTCGGGAACATCTTCGGCGCGCCGCTGAGTTTCTGGCGACCGACGCGTCGCTCCAGTTTTCTTTCCTTTCAGACATCACCGTGGTGGATCGCTTCCCCGTTGAGCCGCGCTTCGAGGTGAATTACCATTTGCTTTCGCTCGACCACAAAGAACGCTTGCGCTTGAAGGTGCGCGTGCCAGGTGGCAACCCCAATGTGCCTTCCGTTGTATCCGTTTGGCCCACGGCCAATTGGCACGAGCGGGAGAATTTCGATCTTTTCGGCGTGCGCTTTGAGGGTCATCCCGACCTTCGCCGCATTTTGATGCCGGATGATTGGGAGGGCCATCCACTTCGCAAGGACTACTCAGTCGAGGGCCCACGCTGACCCATGACCACCGTAGAGACACCCACCGGCGCCTCCAAAACGATGGTCCTGAACATGGGGCCTCAGCACCCATCCACGCACGGCGTGCTACGCGTGATTCTTGAGCTCGATGGCGAAACGGTGGTGAAAGCGGAGCCCGTCATCGGATACCTGCACACAGGAATCGAGAAGTCCTGCGAAGCCAAGACCTATTCCCAGGCCATCACACTTACGGACCGCCTCGATTATCTTGCGCCGCTTTCGAATAACCTCTGCTACTGCCTTGCGGTTGAGAAGCTGCTGGGGCTGGAGATTCCCAAGCGTGCGCAATACATTCGCGTCCTGCTGACGGAATTGACGCGCATTGCCTCGCACCTGGTGTGGGTGGGAACGCATGCGATCGATCTCGGCGCGATGTCCGTCTTCCTCTACACCTTCCGCGAGCGCGAAGAAATCCTGAAGATATTCGAGTTCGTCTCGGGCCAGCGGATGATGACCAGCTATTTCCGCATTGGCGGTCTTGCGCTCGAACCGCCGCCGGGCTGGCTCGACATGGTGCGGCGCGTCGTCGAGGCCTTGCCGGCCCATGTGGATGAGTACGAGGACTTGCTGACTCACAATCGCATTTGGCTCGGGCGCACGAAGGGCATCGGCATCCTCAGCGCGGCGGACGCCATTGCGATGGGCGTATCCGGCCCCCTGCTTCGGGCGAGCGGCGTGGCTTATGACGTGCGCAAGGCGTTTCCCTATTCGAGTTACGACGAATTCGACTTCAACATCCAGACGCAGACCGCGGGCGACTGCTACGCGCGATACCAGGTTCGTGTCGCCGAAATCCGGGAAAGCATCAAGATCGTCCGGCAAGCAATGGACAAAGTGCCTGCCGAGGGACCCATCAGGACTGAGGCTCCCGGAATCGTTCCGCCCTCGCGCGAGGAGATGAAGACCTCGATCGAAGGCTTGATCTATCACTTCAAGATCTACACGGAAGGATTTGCGCCGCCGCCGGGCGAAGTCTATCAAGCGATTGAGTCGCCGCGCGGCGAGTTGGGATTTTTCGTGGCAAGCGACGGTTCGCCCAAGCCGTACCGTGTGAAGGTCCGCGCGCCGTCGTTCGTTAACTTGCAAAGCCTGCCGAAGCTTTGCGTAGGGCGCCTGATCGCTGATACGGTCGCATGCATCGGCACAACCGATATCATCCTGGGAGAGGTGGACCGTTAGTGCTGCTCCTGCAATTGGGAGCTCGCTTCCAACCCATGGAACGGAATGAAGTTTAGCCTGAGTTTTTGCCAAGGAACTGGTCAGCCAAGTGGGAACGTCTTGAGTTGCTGTTGAGACAAAACGAAAGATGCAACTGCCGCCACAGGTGGAAACAAAATTCGCGGAGCTGTTGGGACGCTACCCAGTAAAGCGCTCCGCATTGGTTCCCATGATGCTTTACGCCCAGGACCATTTCGGTTTCCTGAGCGACGAGCTGATCGACGAAATCGCCAAGCGCCTTGATCTGAACAGAATTCAGATCGAGGAAACGCTGGCGTATTACTCGATGCTGCGCCGCCGACCCGCGGGCCGCCATCACATCCAGGTTTGCACCAACATTTCCTGCATGCTTCGCGGCGGCAATGAGCTTTATCGTCAGGTTCAGCAGCGGCTCGGCATTGGCAACAAACAGGTCACGCCCAGTGGCACGTTCTCCCTCGAAGAAGTCGAGTGCATCGGCGCTTGCACGGGGGCGCCGGCCATGCAGGTGAACTACGATTATTACGAGAACCTCAATCGCGACAAAGTGGACGCGATTCTCGAACAGCTCGAGCAGGGCAGGAAATCGAAACCATCCCCCGTGACGGCCGGTGCGCTCCACGAACGGCATCCCGACGAAGTTCCCCTCATCAGCCGTCGTTTTGGAATTCCAAACTCGAACAAGATCGACGTGTACCTGCAACTCGAAGGCTACCAAGCACTTGAGAAAGCCCTGAAGGAGATGACGCCCGGCCAAATCATCGACGAAGTGAAAAAGTCGAACCTTCGTGGCCGCGGCGGCGCGGGCTTTCCGGCGGGAATGAAATGGAGCTTCGTACCCAAAGACACGGGGAAGCCTAAATACATCCTCGCCAACGGCGATGAGAGCGAGCCGGGCACGTGCAAAGACCGTCCGCTACTCGAGATGGATCCGCACCAATTGATCGAGGGAGTAATCATCGCGGGACGCGCCGTTGATGCGCACCAGGGATACGTCTATATCCGCGGCGAATATCGCTACGTGATCGACATTGTCGAGGCTGCCATCGCGGAAGCCTACGCGAGAGGTTACCTGGGGAAGAATATTCTCGGCAGCGGATTCGATTTCGACCTCGCGGTGCACACGGGAGCGGGCGCATACGAGTGCGGCGAAGAATCCGCCCTGATGGAATCGCTCGAAGGAAAGCGCGGCTACCCGCGAATCCGTCCGCCCTTCCCGGCTGTCGTGGGCCTGTACGGATGCCCCACGGTCATCAACAACGTGGAAACGCTGAGCTCGGTGCCGTCAGTAATCCTGCGCGGCGCGGAATGGTATGCGAACCTCGGGACGCCCAAAAACGGCGGCACGCGCTTGTTTGCGATCTCGGGCCACGTGAATTGTCCGGGCATTTACGAACTGCCGATGGGTTACAACCTGAAGCGCATGATCGAAGAGGTGGCCGGGGGCGTTCGCGGCGGCAAGAAACTCAAGGCCGTGGTTCCGGGCGGCAGCTCCTGCCCCCTGCTCACCGCCGATGAAATCGACATCGCGATGGACTTCGATTCCGTGGCGAAGGCCGGATCGATGCTGGGCTCGGGCGGCACGGTGGTGATCGACGAAGAGACGTGCATGGTGGACGTCGCGCGGCGGATCATGCACTTCTACGCGCACGAATCCTGCGGATGGTGTATTCCCTGCCGCGAAGGCACGGCCTGGCTGCGCAAGATCCTCGACCGCTTCCACGATGGCGGCGGGCGCGCCGAGGATATTCCGCTGATCGACGAACTCGCGAAAAACATGCTGGGACGGACGTTCTGCCCGCTGGGCGACGCCGCGGCGATGCCTACGATCAGTATCGTCAAGAAGTGGCGGCACGAATTCGAGGAGCATCTGCAAGGAAAGTGCAGCCTTAAACCTGCTGAAGTGATAGCCGGAGCGCATTAGGACGAGCATGGCGGAACAGAAACAAATCACGTTTACGATCGACGGCCGTAGGGTGACAGTGCCGGCGGGAACGCTCGTCATTGAAGCGGCAAAGCGCGAAGGAATCGAGGTTCCATCGTTTTGCTACCATCCCGGCCTGTCGCTGCAGGCCGCGTGCCGAATGTGCCTGGTGGAAGTGGAGAAAGCGCCGAAGCTTCAAACGGCTTGCACGCTGGTCGCTGTCGAGGGCATGGTGGTCCGCACCGACACGCCGCAGGTTCACAAGGCGCGCAAGGACATGCTTGAATTCGTCCTGACAAATCATCCGCTCGATTGCCCCGTCTGCGACAAGGGCGGCGAGTGCGAATTGCAGGACATGACGTTCCGCTACGGCCTCGATCACAGCAGGTTTATCGAAGAAAAACTCCACACGCCGGAAGAAAAGTGGTCGCCGCTGGTCTATTACGATGCGCCGCGCTGCATTCTCTGCTTCCGCTGCGTTCGCGTGTGCGATGAAGGAATGGACGTGAAAGCGCTCGGCGTGGGTGCGCGGGGCGTGCAATCCGTCATCTTGCCGAACCAATCGGGCCAGCTTGCCTGTGAAGAGTGCGGCATGTGCATCGACATCTGCCCCGTGGGCGCGCTCACCAGCGGCACGTACCGCTACCAAACGCGCCCGTGGGAAATGACCTACGTTTCCGACCCCTGCGCGCACTGCTCGAATGGCTGCAAGACCACTCTGAGCGTCCGCAACAACGGAATACTTCGCGCTAACAACCGCGACCATTCCGGCGTCAACGGCGAGTTCCTGTGCGCGAAGGGGCGATTCGGTTTCGACTTCACAAATCATGCCGAGCGAATTCGCCAGCCGCTTGTCCGCCGTAATGGCAAGCTCGAACCGGCAAGCTGGGAGGATGCGCTGGAGGAAGTCGCCCGGCGATTGAAACAGGTGCGCGACAACCACGGCGCTTCGGCAATCGGCGTGATTGGCTCGAATCACACGACGAACGAGGAGAATTATCTGCTGAACCGCTTCGCGCGCGTGACGCTCGGCACGAACAACCTCGATCACCACCGCACGGCCGACTATGCGGGACTCGCAGCCACGCTCGGACCCAACACGAAAAACGCGCTGGCAACGATGGTCGATGTTTACGCGTCGAGCGCCGTGTTGCTCATCGGCAACGATGTCACACAGCAGAACCCTCTCGTCGCGTGGCAGATTCGGACTGCCGTGAGGCATCGCGGGACGCGGCTATACGCGATCGACAGTCGCCCGAGCAAAATTCACCGCCAAGCCGCGCAGGTCGTCGAAGTCGCGAAAGGGGGCGAGCGAGAAGCGGCTCACTGGCTAGCGACAGGTGAAGGCCAAACGGACCCCCATGCCACGGAAGAACTGGCGAAGCTGAAAACAGCTCTGGGGCAGGAGAATGGTGTCGTAATTCTTTTCGGAGCGGACATTCAGGGTGCGGCAATTCGCGATGTCGTAGCCTTCGGCTCGGCGCTCCCGGGCCAAACGAAGTATATGGCTTTAGGTGATTACTCGAATTCGCGCGGCGCCGCCGATATGGGCATTCTGCCCGACCGGCTTCCTGGCTATGCTCGGCTTTCTGACGATGCTGAACGCGCCCGCCTCGGAAAAATCTGGGGGGGCGAAATTTCTGCCACCCCCGGTCAGACCGCTCGCGAAATGATGGAAGCCGCTGCAGCGGGACAACTGAAGGCGTTATACGTTGTCGGTGCGAATCCGATGAAGACTTTCGGAGCCTCCGCACCCGGCCGTTTGGCAGGACTCGAGCTGCTTATTGTTCACGATCTGTTCTTGACCGAGACGGCGCTGCGCGCGGACATTGTGCTTCCGGCATCGTCCACGTATGAAAAAGATGGGACGCTGACCAATACGGCAGGCGAAGTGCAGATGACGCGGCGCGCAATCGATCCGCAAGGTCCGCGCAGCGATTTTGACTTGCTGCGGATTCTGTCGCACCAACTTGCGATGCTCGGCCTGGGCTCGCCGATTCGCTTACGGACGCCCGAAGCGGCCTTTGACGAGATTCGCCAAAACGTGGCGGGCTACGAACTCTCACTCGAGAACCTGCTCGCGGGCGGGGCGGAGCTTGCTACTGCGAGCGCCAAGGCCGTTGATACCTCTTACGAAGTGCCTGCGGGCGCGGTTTTCTCTTCGCAGGATTATTTGTTTACAAGCGGGACCCTGGGCCGTTACTGTTCCAGGCTTAATTCGACCAACGAGGCAAAGGAAGCTCCGTGGAATTCGTCGCCCAGCATCCAATCCTGGTGGTATCGGTAGTCAAGATTGCCGTCCTGTTGTTTCTGGCGTTGACGGCGCTGGCTTACCTTACCTGGTTCGAGCGAAAAGTCGTCGCGCACATTCAATCGCGCTGGGGGCCGTACTACGTTGGCGCGCATGGATTGCTGCAGCCGGTTGCCGACGGACTGAAATTCCTGTTCAAGGAGGAGCTCACCCCGTCGGGAGCGGACAAGCTCATATATCTGCTTGCGCCGTTTCTGGCCCTTTCGCTTGCCCTCACGACGCTTGCGCTGATTCCCTTTGGCCCGGCGACGATCAACATACTCGGCCATCCTACGAATCTCATGATCGCGAATGTGGACATCAGTGTGTTGTTCCTTTTCGCCATCACGTCAATTGGCGTCTATGGGGTGGCGCTTGCCGGATGGTCGTCGAATAGCAAGTACCCTTTGCTGGGCAGCCTGCGCAGCTCCGCGCAAATGATCAGCTACGAAGTTTCCATGACGATTTCCGTTGTGGGCGTGCTGCTTGTCGCCGGAAGCCTGAACTTCAACGAAATAATTCTGCGCCAGCGCGGCAATTTCTTCCTGCATTGGAATGTGATTCGCTTCGACCACGGGGCGTTTCCGCAGATTGTCGGATTCCTTTGCTACTTCACTGCCGCCATTGCGGAAACCAACCGCGTACCTTTCGACCTTCCCGAGGGTGAGACCGAGCTTGTCGCGGGATTCCACACTGAGTACTCGAGCCTCAAGTTCGCCATGTTCTTCATGGCCGAGTACGCCAACATGATCACCGTCTCCTGCCTCGCCACGATTCTCTTCCTCGGCGGATGGCTCTCGCCGCTTCCAGACTCCTGGACCTGGCAAATGTACCTCCCGGGAGCGGGGCTGTTGGCGCTGGGCATCTATCTTGCATACGACACGGTGCGGTATATGCGGGGGATTGCCCGCCCCCAATTGGCCGTAGTGACGCTAATGGCGCTCGGCACGGGCGCGGTGTGCCTGCTTCCGGCCGTGGCGTCGGCCATGTTGGGACCTTTCTGGTTCTTGGGCAAAGTTCTATTCATTTTGTTTTTCTACGTCTGGACTCGCGGAACGCTGCCGCGTTTCCGCTATGATCAGTTGATGTCGTTCGGATGGAAGCTGTTGCTGCCAGTTTCTCTTGTGAATCTGATTGTCACAAGTTTCGTGATTGTTTATCCCCTGCTGGTGAAACACGGATGAGCTTGCCGTTCCTATTGTTTTTTGTTTTCGCGGCGACGGCAGTGGCGGGCGCGCTGCTGCTGATCCTGGCGCGCGAGCCTATCCACAGCGCGCTGTCGCTGATCGTTGTGATGGTGGCGCTCGCGGCGCTTTACCTGCTGCTTGGGGCGGAGTTCATCGCGGCCGTGCAGATCATCGTTTATGCGGGCGCGGTAATGGTCCTGTTTGTGTTCGTGATTATGCTGTTGAATGCTGGGGTCGAGGAACGAACGAATTGGAGCAAGATGGCGAAATATGCCGGCTTGCCGCTCGCCCTGTTTCTGCTGCTGGAACTGGCGCACTGGCTCGCCCGTTCCGAGGCGGGCGCAACAATTGCTAATGGCGCTGCATCGAGCGGCCAGGCCGCTTCCACGCGCGCGCTATCGGTGTTGCTTTTCCAGCAGTATCTGTTCCCATTCGAGGTGACGTCGATCCTGATCCTGATTGCGATTCTGGGTGCGCTGGTTCTGGCGAAGAGGGGCGAATGAACGCCGTTCCAATTTCATACTATCTCGTGTTGAGCGCCATTCTGTTCGGGCTGGGCGTGGTGGCGTTCGTTTTCAAACGAAACATCATCACGATCTTCATGGCCATCGAACTGATGCTCAACGCCGTGAACCTAGCGTTCGTCGCATTTGCGCGGTCGTTCAACCAGCTCGACGGGCTGATTTTCGTTTTCTTCGTGATCGTCGTGGCAGCAGCGGAAGCGGCTGTGGGACTAGCGATTGTGATCGCCATTGTGCACAACCGACAAACACTCAACATTGAACGCGTGAATCTGCTCAAGTTCTGATGCTGGTACTCAACCATCTTTGGTTCATCCTCGCGCTGCCGCTGGCCGGTGCAGCGATCAACGGCCTGTTCGGCAAGCGCTGGCCGCAGGCGGCTGTGAATTCCGTAGGAGTGGGGTCAGTGTCGCTGGCGTTCCTCGCTGTCGTCGAGCTCGTTCGCGAATTCGCGCAGCTCCCTGCCGACAAGATTCCTTGGGTGGGAAACTACTTCACGTGGATATCCTCCGGCGCTTCCACGGCGCATCCGTTCCGCGTAGATTTTTCATTGCAGGTGGACCAACTCACCGTCGTCATGCTGCTGACGGTTGCGTTTGTAGGCATGCTGATCCACTTCTACTCGACCGGCTACATGGCGCACGAAGGCGGCACCTACCGGTTTTTCAGCTACCTGAATCTGTTCATGTTTTTCATGATGACGCTGGTGATGGCGGCAAACCTCATCGTGATGTTTGTCGGCTGGGAAGGCGTCGGGCTGTGCAGCTACCTCCTGATCGGCTTCTGGTTCCTTAAGAAAACGGCGGCGGATGCGGGCAAGAAGGCGTTCATCGTCACGCGGCTTGGCGACTTCGGTTTCACGATCGGCATTTTGCTCGTTTTTTGGACGTTCCACTCCCTGACTTTTGGCAACATTTTTGCCCAAATCGCTGCCAACCCACCGGAAACGGGGATCTTGACGGCCATCTGTCTGCTTCTCTTTACCGGTGCGATTGGCAAATCGGCGCAGTTGCCGCTCTACGTCTGGCTGCCGGATGCCATGGAAGGTCCCACGCCCGTCAGCGCGTTGATCCATGCGGCGACGATGGTCACTGCGGGCGTGTACATGGTTGCTCGCATGAATCCGCTATTCTCGCGCGCTCCCATCGCGATGCTGGCCGTTGCGATTGTCGGCGCGGTCACCGCATTTTATTCGGCGACGATCGGATTGGCCCAAACCGACATCAAGAAAGTGCTCGCCTATTCGACCGTTTCGCAGCTCGGCTACATGTTTCTCGGTTGCGGAGTGGGCGCGTACGCGGCCGGAACCTTTCATCTGATGACCCACGCGTTTTTCAAGGGCCTGCTGTTCCTCGCCGCGGGAAGCGTCATCCACGCCATGGGTGGCGAGCAGGACATGCGCAAGATGGGCGGCCTGCGCAACAAAATCCCGGTCACATACGGGACGATGCTGATTGCAACGCTTGCCATCGCGGGCATTCCCGGATTTGCGGGTTTTTTCAGCAAGGATGAGATCCTCGAAGCCGCGAAGTCCGGGCCAAACGCGAATGTGTGGCTATGGTTGCTCGGCGTCACCGGCGCGCTGCTCACTTCGTTCTATATGTTCCGCCTGATATTTCTCACGTTCTTCGGCAAGCCGCGCTACGACGAGCGTAAAGTTCACGTGCACGAATCCCCGCGCAACATGACCGTGCCGTTGATGATTCTGGCGTTCTTTTCGATCTTCGGCGGGTGGTTCGCCGCCCCGCACTTGGTGGGCGGAACCGACTACTTCGAGAAATTCCTGAGTCCCGTTTTCTCCGCCGGAACCAATGGAGTGGCGGCTCCGGAATCTGCCGAGGCTTCGGCGACACTCGGAATGCAATTGGTGCATGCGTTGACGGGGCTGCCGGTGATTGTGGCAGTTCTTGGATTGCTCGTAGCGTGGTGGATGTACGTCCGCAACCCGAAATTGCCGAAGCGCGTCGCAGATAGCATGCGCGGGTTGTACACCCTGATTTACAACAAATACTACGTGGATGAGATTTATACCGCAGTGTTCGTGCGCCCGCTGCTTTGGATTTCAACCAACGTTTTCTGGCACGGGGTGGACGAAGGCTTGATCGACGGCACGGTGAACGGCGCAGGGCGCGTTGCGCGCGAAAGCGGCAGCCGCTTGCGCGAGCTGCAATCGGGCAACGCGCGAAGTTATGCCGCGTGGGTCGTGGTCGGAGCTGTCGGATTTACGGTTCTGCTGCTCGCGCTTTGGGCGGGGGTGCACTGACGTGGGCGCGCAACCTCATCTGCTGAGCGTCATCACGTTTCTGCCGCTCTTGAGCGTGCTTGCACTCTTGTTGCTGCGCGCGGAAGATCATGCATGGATACGGCGCATCGCGCTCGCCGCTTCACTTGCCGAATTTGCAGTATCTCTATTCCTGCTTCCCGGCTTCGAGAGCGCCAGAGCGAATTACCAATTTGAAGAAATCCACGACTGGATCGGCCGCGCCAGCATCCATTATCACCTTGGCGTGGACGGCATCAGCCTGTTCCTTGTGCTCCTGACGACGTTTCTAACGCCGCTCGCGATCTTGTGTTCGTGGGAGTCGATCAAGGTCAACGTCAAGGGATTCTTCATTTCACTGCTTGTGATCGAGACCGCGATGATCGGCGTATTCGTTTCGCTCGATCTCTTCCTGTTTTTTGTTTTCTGGGAACTGACTCTGATTCCGATGTATTTCATCATCGGTATCTGGGGGCACGAGCGGAGAATTTACGCGGCGGTGAAATTCATTCTGTACACGATGTTCGGCTCGATCCTGATGCTGGTCGCGATCTTGTGGCTCTACAACCTCACTGGCACGTTCGACTTCCCCGAAATCCAGGCGAAGTTGCAAGCAGGCCTTGTGGCGCTACCGCCGCGAACGGAATTGCTCCTATTTGGAGCGTTCTTCCTGGCGTTTGCAATCAAAGTGCCTCTGTTCCCGCTGCACACTTGGCTTCCCGACGCGCACACGGAGGCTCCCACGGCGGGTTCCGTGATTCTGGCCGGCGTAATGCTGAAGCTCGGGACATATGGCTTATTGCGCTTCTGTCTGCCGCTCTTCCCCGACGCGGCGCACCGAATGGCTCCGTACATCGCTGTGCTCGCGATTATCGGCATCGTTTATGGCGCGTTGGTCGCAACCGTGCAGCGCGATTTGAAGCGCCTGGTTGCATACACATCGGTTAGCCACCTCGGATTTGTCGTGCTGGGAATTTTCGCGTTTAGCACGATTTCGATTCAGGGCGCGATCTACCAGATGCTGAATCATGGTGTCTCCACCGGCGCGCTCTTCCTTGCCGTCGGCATGCTATACGACCGGCGCCACACCCACGAGATCAAGGAGTTCGGCGGGCTGGCAACGCCGATGCCTGTGCTCATGTCAAGTTTCCTGTTCATTTGCCTTTCGTCGCTCGCGCTGCCGCCGCTGAACGGCTTCATCGGTGAGTTTCTGATTTTGATAGGAGTGTTTCAGAATCATCACGCGTGGGCTTCGTGGGCCGCAAGCGGCGCGGTGCTTTCCGCGATCTATTTGCTTTGGGCCTACCAGCGTGTGGCGCTTGGCGAGGTCACACTGGAAAAGAACCGCACGCTCCCGGATGCATCGAAACGGGAACGCGTGATCCTCGCGACCGTTGCCATCGCGATCCTTTTCATGGGCCTTGCTTCCCCGCTTTTCATGCGACGCATGGAAGCGTCCACTGACGCCCTGCTCAACCAGATGAATCGCCCCGCATTGGCGGCACAGCCCAAGAGACCCGCACCACCAACCCTTGCAACGGCCGTGACGTTGCCGAGCCAGCAGCCCAAACTCATGCTTGCGACGAGTTCAACCCGGCAGGTGCGGCCGTGAATCAGTTCACCGGCGCGCAGCCAATGGACCTCCTGCGGCTTGCCCCCGAAATTGTTCTCTGCGTCTTCGGTCTTCTCGTCATGCTTGGGGACGCATTCATCCCCGCGCCGTACAAGCGGCTGCTCGGGTGGACGGCCTTCATCGGCACTCTTGCCGCGCTCGCTTCGGTGAGAGTGGCTGCTCACAATCCGGGACTCGCGTACAGCGGTCTTGTTCGCGTGGACCCATTCAGCATATTCGTCCATGTTGTCGTGATTGGAGCCGCGGCGCTCGTAATTCTGGGATCGGTGGATTATCTCGAGAGCGAGGGCTTGCAGCACGGTGAGTATTACGCTCTCGTATTGTTCGCGACGGCGGGGATGGGAATTCTGGCGGGAGCGAACGAGCTTGTCACCGCGTTTCTCGGCCTCGAGATGAGCTCGATTTCGAGCTACATCCTTGCGGGCTTCCGCCGCCGCTCGCCGAAGTCCACCGAGGCTTCGCTGAAGTACTTCATCCTCGGATCGTTCGCCACCGCGTTTTTCCTCTATGGCATCGCCATGACTTATGGCGCCACGGGCACAACGAGGATCGATCTTGTCCAATCGGTGCTCGAGGGGATGCACCCCACTCCGGCCCTTGCAATTCTTGGACTGGGACTGATTTTCGTCGGCCTGGGTTTCAAGGTTGTTGCCGCGCCATTCCAGATTTACGCGCCAGACGTTTACGAAGGCGCTCCATCTCCCGTGACGGCGCTATTGGCCTCGGCGCCAAAGGCGGCGACATTCGCGCTGATGGTGCGAATCTTCTTTGTGTCGTTCGGCGGCGCCGCGAACATCTGGTTCTGGGCTGTGTGGGCTTCCGCAATCCTTACGATGTTCATCGGCAATCTTGCCGCGCTGGTTCAAACGAACGTGAAGCGCATGCTCGCGTATTCCTCGATTGCCCATGCAGGCTACATCCTCGTCGCGTTTGCCGCTTCCACCGATCTGGGCATCGCCGCGGTGCTCTTCTACCTTGCGGCGTACGCGCTGATGAAGGTGGGCGCATTCCTAGTGATCACGCACCTTGGCCAGCAGGACGAAAGGCATCTCGATATTCGCGACTACGCGGGGCTGGGGATGAAGCAGCCGCTGCTGGCTGCGTACTTCTCGTTGTTCTTGCTTTCGCTGCTCGGGCTGCCCGCGACGGGTGGATTCCTCGGCAAATTCTTTGCGTTTCAGGCGGCGCTCGATGCCCACAGTCTCTACGGTAAGTGCATCATCTGGCTGGTGGTGATTGCCGCGATCAACAGCGTCATCGGCGCCTACTACTATCTGCGAGTGATCATTGCCATGTATTTCTGGGAACCCTCGCTGGAATACAAGCCCTCGCGCGTCGCCCCGGCTGTCACGTTTGCGCTTCTAGTTTGCGCGGCTGGGACGCTCTATCTTGGCCTTTTCCCCGCGCGTGTTCTTGCCCTTGCACGGTCCGCCGCCGAATCCCTCCTCGCTCGATAACGCCCTATCCCAACTCACATTTGCGAGAAGTTACCGGCCTGTATGAATAAAGCGAGAGAAGGTACAGCGCCAGGAGCTATGGCTTTCCGTTGGCGTTTGAATTCTGTGTGGGAGGCGTGGTTTGTTGACCACCTGGATTCTTCGATTCCTTCTTCGCGAATGGATCAATCCAGAAGCTAAATCGGGCGCAGCCCTTGTCTGCCACGTCGAATGTTATCGACTTTAGCGGGGGTGAAGTATGGACTTCGCCATCCGCATTTAACAAAACCGTATACGTTCCCGGCGGAAGTCCAGACAACTTGAAGTTTCCACGACTGTCAACAATCGCTTCATACGTTTGACTTACCCCTTGAAGCTCGATCTTTTGGCCAGTTGCCGGAGTTCCGCGTCTCACCATAGCCATTGGGTTATCGGGACAGGTATAACGAAACGCAGTTCCATAAACCGTCGCACCGTGTGGGGCCGTCGGAAGGCCACGGAGGCACTTTGGTCGTCAGTGGCATCTTCCGCCCATTTGGTGGAGGAGGAAATGCTTACGTACACTTCACCATTCGGGAGGCGACGCCCATAGACAAGATACTTGTGCCCTGTTGAAAAAGGAAAGCCACAGAGGTCGCCACCGGAGGTCACGGTCAACATTTTCTCCGTGACTCCTAGGAATGCCTCATTCACCAGGAAGTAAAGGCAAGGGCAAGAGCAAAGGCACGGGCACGGCATCAAGTACCGCGAATCGTGCTAGCCACTGGTCACTCGACGCTAGCCACTGGTTTTCCAATCTACGGTAAATGGTCCCCTCTCTAATCTTACGTTGGATTCGGTGGCATAAGCTCAGCGAACAGCGAGGCAAACTGGGCGAGCCTGAGTTGCTCGGCACGAGCGTCGGGACGCAATCCGCACTTTGCAATCACTTCAAAAACGCGCTCATCCGGCGCGATAGTCCGCAGGTTGTTGCGCAGTGTTTTACGCTTCTGCCCAAAGCAAGTTTGAATGAACTCGAGGAACTGCTTTTCGTCGCGAACCACAAGCGACGCTCGCTCGCCCGGCAAGTCCATCCGCAAGAACGCGGAGGTAACGCGCGGCGGCGGACGAAACGCCCCAGGCGGAATCCGTAGCACGATCTCGGGCTTTGTGTAGAACTGGCATGCTGCCGAGAGATAGCCGTACGCGCGGCGACCCGGTCGCGCCGCGATTCGCGCCGCGACTTCGAATTGGATCACGATGTGAATGGAAAGTATCTGGTCTGCAACGCCGAACAAGCGATGCAGGATGGGAGATGTGATGTAATAAGGCAGGTTTCCATAGACGCGGAATCTGCCACCGGCTAGCCCGGCAAGGTCGAGAGCGAGAACATCGCCGTCCACGACCTCGACTCCGGGCCACTCGGCTGGGTGAGCCGCGACGTTTCGGCGAAGGCCATCCGCGAGTCGCGCGTCCGCCTCGATGGCGATCACGCGGCGCCCGCTGGCGGCGAGGAGTTGCGTCATCTCGCCGTGCCCAGCGCCAATTTCAATCCACACTTCGCGTGGGTTGCGAGGAAGCCTATCGTAAATCCGCTTTCGCCAGCCGGGATTGCCCAGGAAATGCTGTCCCATTCTCTGTCGCGCCATGGTGACGCCGAGTGTAGCAATGCGGCACGAAAGCGCCAAATCCTGTTTCAGCTTCTTGCAGAATCAAATAGAATGGAGATGGAGGAGTCGGCGTTCGATCGAAGTGGCTTGACGAACCTCTCGCGTTTCGCTACCGTTTTCGTTCCGACTACACGCTAATGAAAATCCTATTTGTATCCTCGGAAGGATTGCCGTATTCGAAAACGGGAGGCCTTGCAGACGTAGTCGAGGCCTTGCCGAAAGCCCTGGTGGAAATGGGCCACGAAGTGGCCGTGCTACTTCCACGCTATCGCGGCAACAAGATCGCTTCCACGGTCGTTCCCAGCTTGACCATTTCGCTGGGCGACCGATTGCGATTCCCCTCGATTGTGGAAGGTCGAGCGGTTTCGAACGTGCGGTATTTCTTCGCTGACGATCCCGAGTTTTTCGACCGCGAGCAGCTCTATGGCGACAAGTCCGGAGATTATCCCGACAACGCGGAACGTTTCGCCGAGTTTTCGCGCGTGGCGATTGAGCTGGCCAAGCGTGTCTGGATGCCCGACGTCATTCACTGCCACGACTGGCAAGCATCGCTCGTTCCCGTTTTACTGCGCACGCAGCATGCAAACGATCCCCTTGTGGGCTCGCTGCCTGTGGTTCTCACGATCCACAATCTCGCGTATCAGGGAACGTTCCCGCAACCGGCTTTGCGGAAGATTGGACTGCCGGACAATCTTTTCACGATGGACGCGCTCGAGTTCTACGGAAAGATAAACTATCTGAAGGGCGGCTTGATTTTCTCCGACTACCTGACCACGGTGAGCAAGCGCTACGCAAAGGAGATTCAGACGCCCGAGTACGGCTGCGGTCTCGAAGGAGTGATTCGCAATCGCGGAGACCGGCTCATCGGCATTTTGAACGGCGTGGACTATGCAATCTGGAGTCCTGAAGCGGACACCTTGATCGCGCAGAATTATTCGGCGCAAAACCTGGATGGCAAGAGAGCCTGCAAGAAGGAGCTGCTTGAATCTTTCAAGCTGCCGGCTCAAGGCATCGAGCGCCCCGTGATCGGAATCGTCTCACGTTTCGCGGACCAAAAGGGGTTCGACCTGATCGCGCAAATCTCGGGCGATTTGATGAAGGAAGACGTGACAATCGTCGCCCTCGGCACGGGCCAGCCCGAACACGAGAAACTCTTCAAGCAGCTTGCGGAGAAATATCCGGCGAAGTTCAGCGTCAAGGTTGGCTTCGATAACGCGCTGGCACACAAGATTGAAGCCGGCTCGGACATGTTCCTCATGCCGTCGCGCTACGAGCCTTGTGGACTGAACCAGATTTACAGCCTGCGCTATGGTACAGTTCCGGTCGTGCGCGCCACAGGTGGGCTCGACGATACGGTCCAGAATTTCGACCCGAGAACGCGCCAAGGCACCGGCTTCAAGTTCGAGCCGTATGACGGTCACGCGCTGCTCGAGTGCGTTCGAGCGGCGCTGAAGGTCTATCGGGACATGAAGGCGTGGCGCGTAGTACAGGCAAACGGCATGGCCAAGGATTTCTCCTGGAAGGCTTCCGCGGCGGCGTATGTCACGCTGTATGAAGCGGCCAGGCGATCCCGAATCCCCCGGGTTCCGGGATCATCTAAAGGTTGATGTGCAATTCCGGCGATGAGCCGGATACTCTACAAGGGAAAATAATGGCAGAGAACATTCAAGCAGTCAGTGATGCGACCTTTCAGGCAGACGTGATCGACGCAAGCAAGACCCAGCCTGTCATGGTGGATTTTTGGGCGGAGTGGTGCGGGCCATGCCGTTCACTTTCGCCGACCGTGGAAGAAATTGCGCGCGAGCATGCCGGCAAGTTGAAAGTGGTGAAGCTCAACGTAGACGACAACATGAGCTCTCCAGGCCGCTTCAACATTCGTGGAATCCCCACGCTGCTCGTGTTCAAGGACGGGCAGGTGGCCGATCAGATCGTCGGCGCGGTGCCGAAAGAGCAGATCGAAAAAGTCATCGAGCGCCACATTTCCTAGTGCTGCCCTAACCATCTCGCTGCCCCTGCATTTCGGTCCCATCCGTGCAGGGGCAGTTTTCTCTGAGTTTGCTGCCAGCGCCATTGCCCTTCCGTGTCTTTTTCAACTATCCTGTCGCGGGGCAAATCGATCCATTGCGGCGCAGGCGGAAGTTGCGTCGATGGAAAATGCATGAAGGGGAGAACGCAGATGTCCAAGGTTTCGCATCTCATATGCCGCGCGTTTGTAGTGGCGATTCTATCGATGGCAGGGGGCACTATCATTCACGCAGCGTCCAAATCGATTGACCCATTCAAACAGGTCAAACAAATGAAGCGCGGGGTCAACATCCTCGGGTACGACCCAATATGGAAGGACTTTGACAAGCGCCGGTTCCAGGAGAGGCACTTCAAGCTGATCCGAAAGGCTGGGTTCCAAACCGTCCGCATCAATCTCTACGGGTTTGATCACATGGATTCAACTGGGAGACTGGATGGATCGTTCCTCACGACTTTGGATTGGGCGGTCAAGAATGCCTTGTCGAACAAGCTGAACGTCATCCTCGATTTGCACAACTACACCGACGTCGCCAAAGACCCGGCCGCCTACAAATCGAGGTTCCTCGTTTATTGGCGGCAGATTTCGGAGCGCTACAAAGATTCATCCAACCATGTGATCTTCGAGATCCTCAATGAACCAAATGGAGAGCTCACTCCGCAACTGTGGAACGAATATCTTCATGAGGCGCTGGCCGTCATCCGCGAGACCAATCCCACGCGCAATATCGTGATCGGTCCCGCATACTGGAACACCATCGACCACTTGAAGGAACTTGAATTGCCGAAGGACGATCGCCACATTATCGTGACCGTCCATTATTACACGCCCATGGCATTCACCCACCAAGGAGCGCCCTGGAGCCCAGAGACCAAAGATTTGTCGGGAGTGAAGTGGGGAACAGAGGCGGAAAAGCTCGTAGTCGTGGATGATTTCGCGCGGGTGCAGGAGTGGTCGAAAGCCAATAGTCGTCCCATTCTTCTCGGCGAGTTCGGGGCTTACGACAAGGCCGACATTGAGTCACGCGTTGCATACACATCCTGCGTCGCCCGAACAGCGGAATCATTCGGCTGGGCCTGGACCTATTGGCAGTTTGACTCCGACTTCATCGTTTACGACATCGACAAAGACCAGTGGAATGAGCCAATCCGGAAAGCGTTAATCCCTTAACCTCGACCGGATAGGGCGTCCAACCTGGAAATGCGGCTACCAGCGATGGTGGACGTGCGTGCGAATTCTCTCGTCGTAGACGCGGCGCACTGCGGCCATGGCTTCGGTGGATAACGGTGGCAAATCCGAGGCGCTGCAATTTTCGGCTGCCTGGTCGGGCCTCTTCCCGCCTGGGATGGCGCAAGTGACGGCATCAAACATCAAAATCCACCGGAGCGCAAACTGGCTAAGGGTGACACCGGGAGGTAGCATCGCGCGCAATTCTTCCACAGCCGCGAGCCCGGCGCTGTAATCCACACCTGAAAAGGTTTCGCCCACATCGAACGCTTCCCCGTGGCGATTGAATTGACGGTGATCGTCGGGCGAAAACTTGGAATCGGGGCGGAGCTTGCCGGTGAGCAGGCCACTTGCCAGCGGCACGCGCGCGAGGATGCCGACCCGCCTTTCCTTGGCCTTCGGGAAGAAAATTTCCGCCGGCCGCAAACGAAAACAATTAAAGATGATCTGCACGGTTTGGACGTTGGGATGTTCGATGGCCTTCAGCGCCTCCTCCACGTGCTCCACACTGACGCCGTAATAACGCACTTTCCCTGCTCTAACGAAATCATCAAGGATGCCGAAGACTTCCGCGCGATCGTAAAGTGCGGTGGGCGGGCAGTGAAGTTGCAGCAAATCGAGGCAATCGGTGGAAAGATTGCGCAGACTATCGTGGATCCAGCCGGCCAGATTTTCATGGCTATAGCCCTCGACTGTCTGCTTCGGCAAGCGGCGGCCGGCTTTTGTGGCGACAATGATTTGCTCTTTGCGGCTTTTCTTCAGTTGCGCAATCAGGCGTTCGCTGCGGCCGTCGCCGTAAACGTCGGCAGTGTCGATAAAATTCACACCAGAATCGATGGCTTTGTTCGACGCGGCGAGGGACTCTGCATCGGAAACGTTGCCCCAAGCACCGCCAATGGCCCACGTGCCAAAGCTGATTTCAGAAACATTCCAACCAGTGCGTCCCAGAGGACGATAGTGCATGGTGTTTGCCACCCCCAAAAGAAAATGGAAGAACGACAGAACAGGATAGCACCGGTCTGAGCAGTTACCTGGTCGTTTTTCTTGAGAGACAGCGGGCCGGGATGCGGTTGTCGAGTGTTTTCCCAATGCAGTTTCTGGGATCGCTCATGCGTCGCCCACCTGGATAAACTCGAGTTCCAGCGCACCTCCTTTCCTTGACAAACAGTACGAAACTCGAACTCGAGGGAACCCAAGGCCTTGTTTTCATCACGGGTGCAAGGTACGATGGATTTTTGCAATTGACGCATCAGTCCTTCCGTAATGCTTCATGACGAACCGAAGCAGGCAAGGTGCGGCCAGTCGAACGGCGGGTGCCAATCACGATGGAAAAAACTCGAACCAAAGCGGTGGCAGTAGCCGGTGCGCAATGGGGTGACGAAGGAAAGGGTAAGGTCGTTGACTACATCGCGTCCTCGTTCGACTGCGTCGCGCGGTATGCTGGCGGCCACAACGCCGGCCACACCGTCATTTTTGACAATCACCGGTTTGTTCTGCAGCTAATCCCGAGCGGCATCCTTCGGCCGGGCAAGAAGGCCGTCATCGGTCCTGCGACCGTTGTGGATCCCGCCGCACTCGTTAATGAACTAGAAAACCTGAAGAAATCCGGCATCGAAGTTCGCGGGCGTCTTTTTCTGAGCAATCGCGCACACCTGATCTTTCCGTACCACCGCGAAATGGACAGAGCCGCGGAATCGGCGCGGGGCGCGGCGAAAATTGGAACGACATCGCGAGGCATCGGCCCGGCATACGAAGACAAGATGGCGCGGCGAGGAATTCGAGTCTGCGACCTTCTCGATTCGGAGCGCTTCCGCGAAAAACTAGAACGCGTGATCGCGGAGAAGAACGCAATTAGCGCGGCCGCTTATGGTCACCTGCTCGAAACAGAGGGCTTGGCCGAACAGTATCTCGAACTCGGGGCGCATATTCGAGGGCTAGTGGCCGATACAGCCGTTCTGCTGAACGACATGCTCGACCGCGGCGAATCCGTTCTCTTCGAGGGCGCGCAGGGAACGATGCTGGATATCGATCATGGGACGTATCCATACGTGACGTCGTCTAGCTCGATCTCCGGCGGCGCGACGGCGGGGCTCGGCGTGGCGCCAACACGAATCACTGGCATCGTCGGGGTGACAAAAGCTTACACGACTCGTGTCGGCAGCGGTCCCTTCCCTACCGAGATGTTCGATCTCGACGCAAAAGCCGTGCGCGAACGCGGCAACGAATTTGGCGCGGTCACAGGACGGCCGCGGCGGTGCGGCTGGCTCGACTTGGTTGTTCTGCGCTATGCAAAGATGCTCAACGGAATTGATTCGCTGGTCGTGACGAAGCTCGACGTTTTCGACGAGCAACCGGAAATCAAGGTTTGCACCGGCTACCGATTGAAGGGCCAATTGACTTCGGAAATGCCCCCGGATGCCGATATTCTTTCGCAGGTCGAGCCTGAGTACCGCACGCTGCCGGGCTGGCGGAAGCCGACGCCGGGAATCCGTGACGTTAAGGAACTTCCGTCCGCCGCGCGCGATTATCTGAATTTCATCTCGGAGCAACTCCAGGTCGAGATCGGAATGATCTCGACTGGCCCGGAGCGCGATGCGACGATCGTGCCCCGCGGAACGAAACTCGCATCCTGGCTCTAGCTCACCATGCTTTCCTACGAAGAGGCACGCGCGAAAGTGATTGAAATCGTCGGCGCGCGCAAAGGCCGGACCGAAAAAGAAACCCGCGATCCAGGAATTGATCCCGCTGGCGCCATCGGTCGTGTTCTTGCCGAAAACATCATCGCGGACCGCAACTATCCACCATTCAATCGTTCGACAAGAGACGGGTTTGCGGTGCGCGCGTCCGACGCTTCAAAACCTGGGGCGAAACTGCGGTTGATTGGCGAGAGTCGCGCGGGCGTGGCATTTGATGGAACGGTCGGCACCGGTGAGTGTGTGCGGATACTCACCGGGGCGCCTTTGCCGCGCGGCGCAAATGCAGTTGTGATGCAAGAGCATGCGCACGCCGAAGACGAAATCGTTGTCCTTGACCAGGAAGCATTCGCGGGAAGTAACTTCGTCCTCGCGGGCGCGGAGACGCGGGTGGGAGAAGTTGTCGTCAAGCAAGGAGTGAGGCTCGGCTACGCTGAACTTGCGATGGCGGCCGAGGTGGGCCGAACCCGTGTTGTCGTCCATCGGCGGCCGCGAGTGGCAATCCTCTCGACAGGCGACGAAATTGTTGGCATCGCGCAAACTCCAGGACCATTTCAGATCCGCAACAGCAACAGCGTCTCGCTCGCCGCGCAGGTGGCCCTTGCAGGTGGCGAGCCCGTGATGCTCGGGAATGCTCCCGACGAAATCGCCGCGCTTCGCACTCGGATAGAGAAGGGCCTCGAGTTCGACATCCTCGTTCTGAGCGGCGGCGTATCCGTGGGCAAATATGATCTCGCCGAACAGGCGCTGCGGAAGTTGGGCGCAGAATTCCTGTTTGATGGCGTGGCAATTCGCCCGGGTCGTCCTGCGGTTTTTGGATGGTGCCACGGAAAGCCCGTGTTTGGTTTGCCGGGGAACCCGGTTTCGACGATGGTGACGTTCGAACTGTTCGTCACTCCGGCCATCGAGATCCTCAGTGGTTCCAAGCCGGAACCATTACCCTTCTTCAAGGCGAGGCTGGCGCATCCCGTCCAGCACAAGAGCCCGCTCACGCATTTCCTCCCGGCGCGTGTGACTTGGCCGAAGGGAGAGCCAAGAGTTGAAGCGATTCTTTGGGAAGGGTCGGGCGATATTGGTGCAGTCGTCCGTGGGAACTGCTTCCTTGTGGTGCACGAATCCCGGCTGGAACATGAGCATGACGAATGGGTTGACGTGCTGATGCGCCGCGGAATTCTCTGACGCGCGGCCCGCGCGTTCCAACTCTGTTAGAATTGCGAACTAATAAGACAATGAAGAAGCTCTCGCATTTTGATAAAGAGGGCGGCGTGCGCATGGTGGACGTCACCGCAAAGCCCGCAACATCGAGAACCGCCGTCGCTCATGCGTTTGTCAGAATGAAGCGCACCACGCTCAAAGCACTGCGAGGGTGCAAATCGCCGAAAGGCCATCCACTGGAAATCGCGCGGATCGCCGGAATCACCGCAGCGAAGCGGACGGCGGAGCTGATTCCACTTTGTCATCCCCTCTCGTTGACGCACGTGGATGTCCGAACGAAGCTGTGCAAGAATGGGATTGAGCTGATCGCTGAGACCACGGCTACAGGGCCTACAGGCGTCGAAATGGAAGCGCTTGTTGCCGTGGCTGTGGCGGCCTTGACGATCTACGATATGTGCAAGTCTCTTGAGCGCGGCATGGAGATCACGGATTTGCATCTCGATAATAAATCCGGCGGGCAGACCGGCTTCTACGTGCGTCCCCGAAAGAGGGGGAAGCGATGACGCCGATCAAGGATGTTCGCGTCCTTGTTGTGGACGACAATGCGCTGATCCTCGATCTGCTGATGAAGGGCCTTTCGCCGCATTGCGATGTGCAGGCTGCGGCTGACGGCGCCGACGCGCTCCTGAAAATCGTGGACGATCCTCCGGACCTAGTAGTTTGCGACTACCGCATGTCTGGAATCGACGGTCGCCAGCTTTACGAGAAGCTTCGCGGCCGGCAGCAGACGAAACAAATTCCCTTCATCTTCCTGGCGAGCCGCGGCGACATCGAAGAGAGATTACGACCCATCGTTGAAGGCGTCGAGGAATTCATCCCCAAGCCATTTTTTCTGAAGGACGTGGTTCGCCGCGCCAAGAAGGTAATAGACCGACTGCATCTCGAGAAGATGCAGAGACGCGCAGTGCGTCCCGGTGTCATTCAAGGTCGGCTGGAAGAAATGAGCATCCTCGATTTGATGCAATCACTGGAAATGGGGCAAAAATCTTGCCAGTTGACGATTCGCCGGGGCGACGACACTTGCGAGCTTTTCTTTTCGTCGGGGCAATGCAAGGACGCCAAGCTCGGCTCGCTGGAGGGCGAACCTGCCGTCTTTCAGGCCGTGCGCTGGCCCGACGGCGACTTCGAGATCGATTTCAACGCCGCGCCAACGCGTTCAACGATTTCCAGAACTACGACGGGGCTTCTGATGGAAGCGCTTCGCCTGGTTGACGAAGAGAACCGCGACGGCTCGAACGGAAATTCCGGAGGCGCCGGATAACGCTGGTCCAAATCGAATGCGCATATCGATTCTCACAGTCAGTGATTCCGTAACCGCGGGCAAGTACGAAGATGGCTCGGGGCCTGCGCTCGTCGCTCGTTGCAGGGAGCTTGGCTGGAGAATCGTCTCTACCGCCGTCCTAGGCGACGATCGCGAGGCCATTGAAGAGTTCCTGAAGAAAGCCGCAGACTCAAACGATGCTGACGTCGTCCTGACAACTGGCGGCACGGGACTGGGCCCGCGAGACGTCACCCCGGAAGCCACAATTGCCGTCGTCGATCGCCTTATCCCGGGATTCTCCGAACACATGCGGGCCGAGGGTTTGAAAAAGACCCCGCGCGCATTGCTTTCCCGCGGCACTGCGGGAATTCGCGGGAAAGCTCTGATCATCAACCTCCCCGGCAGCCCTCGAGGGGCAGTCGAATCACTCGACGCAATCGCGGAAATGCTTCCCCACGCCGTTGAGGTCCTGCACGGCGCCCGCCACGAATAGCTCGCGCACAAGACTGGCCGCAGCTTACATGGTATGCTAGGATTGCGTTCTTGATTTGGCGATGCCGGGCCAATACATTCCGCTCCTGATTTTCGCGATCCTCACCGCTGCCTTCTTCGCAGTCACGCTTGTCGTATTGAAATACATTCGTCCCGACAGGCCTGCGAGCGGCGCAAAACTCGAACCGTACGAATGCGGAGTCCCTGCCGAGGGATCAGCCCGCGGCCGGTACTCCGTGCGGTTCTACATTATCGCCATGCTGTTCGTGATTTTCGACGTGGAGACTGTTTTTCTGTTCCCATGGGCGGTGAAGTACAGTCAATTGGGCGTCTACGGCCTTGTGACGATGGCGGTTTTTCTGGGGATTCTGCTGATCGGTTACGTCTGGCTTTACAAAAAGGGCGCGCTCGATTGGGTGTGAGTCAAGCTAGAGTTTGTGTCCCAAGCTTCTACGGTTTTCATAAATCGGAAGATGCCCAACAACTCCTCTGAAAAAGAACGGGCCCCGAAACCACGGGAAGGTTCGGCGGAGGGTAGCCCCGCCTCACCTAGTGCTGGCGTGCCTCCAAAACCCTCCGCGGCCCCTCAAGCCAAACCGGCTGCGGCAGTTCCCCCAAAAGCAGCCGCGCCTGCGCCGCTAAAGGAAGCGCCACCAAAACCAGCGCCTCTCGATAACGATCTCGTCCAGCGCCTGAAAGCGCGCTTTGGCGCAGCGATCCTGGAAGCGACGCTGGATCGCAAGCAAGCGATCGTGCTCATTGCCGCGAGCCGACTCCGAGAAATTTGCCGCCATTGCCGCGACGACGAGAAATTCGACATGCTCGTGGACCTGACCGCGGTGGACTGGCCCAAGCGCGAAAAGCGATTTGATCTTGTCCTGAATCTCTACTCATTTGCGAAGAACGAACGGCTGCGACTAAAAGCGCACGCCGGCGAAAACGAGCCGGTGGCGAGCGTTTGCGACGTTTGGGTTGCCGCGAATTGGCTCGAACGCGAATGCTTCGACATGTTTGGAATCGTCTTCGATGGACACCCGGAACTGAAACGTATCCTCCTGCCCGATGGATGGGTAGGACACCCGCTGCGCAAGGATTACGACATTCTGAAGCAAGATACGGCCTGGGTGCGCGAAAACCTCGGCATCGAGAGCGGCCAATAGATGGACGGGACCCACAAGAATCCCGGCTCGAACGTCAGCACGACCGTGCTGGGCGCGGACGAAATCATCCTCAACATGGGGCCGCAACATCCCTCGACGCACGGCGTGCTGCGCGTGAAGCTGAAACTCGATGGCGAACGCGTCGTCGGCTCCGAATGCTACATCGGGTATCTGCACCGGGGCGTGGAGAAGATCGCGGAGCACCGAAGCTATCAGCAATTCGCTCCGTATGTGGACCGCATGGATTACGTCGCGGCGGTTTCAAACGGGCTTGGCTATTGCGAAGCGGTCGAGAAACTTCTTGGCGTCGAGGCGCCTCCGCGCGCCCGCGTGGTCCGCACGATTCTCACAGAACTGCAGCGAATTGCCAGCCACCTGGTCTGGCTCGCCACACACGCGCTGGACATCGGCGCGCTCACTCCCATTTTCTATTGTTTTCGAGAGCGCGAAGAAATCCTCAAAATTTTTGAAAAATACTGCGGCGCGCGAATGACGACGCATGCGTTCCGCATCGGCGGCTTGCAATACGAAACCTACGACGGCTTCGAGAACGAGGTGAAGCGCTTTTGCCAGGACTTCTCGAGCAGGATCGAGGAGTACGAGACGCTTTTGACGGAAAACCGCATCTGGACGGGCCGCACGAAGGGTGTCGGCATCCTTACACGCGAAGACGCCATCGCGCTTGGCATCACGGGTCCGATGCTCCGCGGTAGCGGCGTGCAATGGGATCTGCGCAAGGCGATGCCGTACGCGGCGTACGATCAATATCAATTCGATATTCCCGTGCGGACCGGGTGCGACACGTACGATCGTTACCTCGTCCGCATGGAAGAGATGCGACAGTCGAGGCGCATCTGTCTTCAGGCCATTGAAAACATCCCCTCCGGGCCGATCATGGCGCGAATCGGGAAAGTCCTGAAGCCGCCGCCCGGCGAGGTTTACCACTCGATCGAAGCGCCGAAGGGCGAACTCGGCTACTACATCGTGAGCGACGGGACGACGCAGCCCTACCGCGTGCGCGTGCGACCGCCGTCATTCATCAATTTGCAGGCGCTCGACAGGATGGTTCGCGGGGCGCTTGTTGCGGATGTTGTCGCCATCATTGGGACGACGGATATTGTGCTTGGCGAAGTGGATCGTTGATGCAGAAGGAGTAGTGGGAGGTTTCGCTTAAAGGCCATGGGCCACCTGATTCCGCAATCGATCATGCCTTACGTGCTGCCGACGATTTACGGCATCATCATCATTCTCTTGCTGCCCCTGGTTGCCGGCTACCTCACCCTCGTCGAACGCAAGCTTATGGCGGACATGCAGGCCCGGCTCGGCCCGATGCGCGTTGGCCCCCACGGTTTGCTCCAACCCATTGCCGATGCTTTGAAGCTGCTCATCAAGGAAGACATCATTCCGCAAAGTGCGGACCGATTGCTGTTTTGGTTCGCGCCAGTTGTGACCGTGACGATGGTCATGGTCGCGCTTTCCGGACTCCCGTTTGGTCCCGCGTTTCAAGTCGCCGATCTGAACGTGGGCCTGCTCTTCATACTTGCGGCGAGTTCGCTGGGGATTTACGGAATCGTTTTTGGCGGCTGGGCTTCGAATAGCCACTATTCCCTGCTTGGAGCTCTTCGCAGCGCCGCGCAACTTGTGAGCTACGAAACGGCCGCCGGGCTGGGCCTGATTTCGGCTCTGTTGCTTGCAGGCTCGCTCTCGATGAAAGACATCGTGCAGGCGCAAAACGATCAAGGAGTGTGGTTTTTCTCCCTGGTGCCCTTCGGCTTCTTCATCTATTTTGTGGCTTCCATCGCGGAGACGAATCGCGCACCCTTCGACTTGCCCGAGGCAGAATCGGAGCTTGTTGCCGGATACATGACGGAATACAGCGGCTTTCGCTGGGCGCTCTATTTCCTCGCCGAATACTCGAACATGATTGTTGTCGCCGGAATCGCGACGACGCTGTTCCTGGGCGGATGGCTCAGGCCGTTTGCCCGCTACCGCGATTATTTCCCCGGAACGTCCATCGAATTCCTCGATACGTTGCCCGCGCTCATTTTCCTCGGGATTGCAGGATACTGCCTTTGGCGCACGCCTCGCCAACCCGTGCAAGTCCAGAAGATTGTAATGGCGGCTGTAGCGGCGCTCTGCGTGCTGTGCGCCGCGGTTATGGCCGGCTCATTGTTCGCGCCTGATGCCGTGCGATTGGGCATTCACGGCGCGTTTTGGTTCACTGCAAAGGTAGGGGCCTACATTTACGGATTCCTGTGGGTCCGGTTTACTTTTCCGCGCTATCGCTTCGATCAGTTAATGCGCCTGGGTTGGCGTTTTCTGATTCCACTTGCGCTCGTCAACGTGATCTGTGTCGGTGTTGGCGTGGTGATCAGCCAGACCTGGGGCTTGACCCCGTGGGTGTCGCAATGGGTGATGGCCGTACCCACGCTCGGTGCGGCGTTTTGGCTGGCGGCCTCGGATAAGCAAGGGCAACCCGGCACAGCGGTGCGGACGGCGGACGGTGAATAAATGCTGCTGAATTCAATTCTGTTCTACTTCCTTGCCGGCTTAGCGGTGGCCTCCGGCATCTTGATGGTTACTCGCCGGAACGTGGTGCATAGCGCCGTCTTCCTGATTGGCGCGCTGGTCGCCACTGCCGGAATCTTCCTGCAGCTTCAGGCGGAGTTTCTTTTTGTGGTGCAAATCATTCTCTATGTCGGCGGGATCATGGTGCTGTTCGTGTTCGTGATTATGCTCGTCAATCTGGATGTCACGCTGCGGCTTCCGCAATTCAACCGGCAAAGGTTCGTGGCGGGAGCGCTGGCGCTTGCGTTGGGAGCGCAGGTCTTTGCCGCGTTCTGGATCGGCCGCGGCAAGTTGCGGTTGGGGGAAAGTTCAAATCCGATGCCGCCGAAGAACACGGAGGCGGTAGGCCAAGCCTTGTTTCAGCACTACATGCTTCCTTTTGAGATTGCATCGATATTGCTGCTCGTTGCCATGATTGGCGCCGTCGTGATGGCAAAGCGGAGGGTGTGAATGATTCCGGTGGACCATTATCTGTTCCTGAGCCTCGCGCTCTTCACGATCGGCGTGATCGGCGTGCTGACCCGCCGCAACGTCATAGTCATTCTGATGTCCATCGAGCTGATTCTGAACGCGGTGAATATCAACCTGATCGCCTTCTCGCGGATGTGGAGCTCGGTGGATGGCCAGGTGTTCGCAATCTTCGTCATTACGGACGCCGCGGCCGAAGCTGTCGTTGGACTTGGAATTATCCTGGCGCTTTTCCGCAACCGCGAAACTGTGTTGGCGGATGAAATGGACATGCTGAAGTGGTGACCCAAATAAGGAGAGCCACGGCCTGAGATTATGACGCCATTGCCATACTTCCTCGACCACATCTGGATCATTCCGCTGTTCCCTGCCCTGACGGCGGCGATCATGCTGTTGATTGGCCGGCGACTTAGCAAGAATTATGTGAGCGGCCTCTGCGTCGGCAGCGTGTTTGTCTCGTTCCTCTTTTCGACCGGCGCATTCCTGCAATTGCTTTCACTGCCGGCGAGCGAAAGAGTCGTCACGCGGATCCTCTTCGAGTGGATTCCCGCCGGGCCGTGCCACATGCTCGACGGCACGCTCTCGAATTTCGTAGCGGACTGGGGATTTCAGCTCGATCCGCTCTCCGCTGTGATGATTCTCGTCGTCACCGGCGTTGGTCTGCTGATTCACATTTATTCCATCGGTTACATGGCCCACGAAGGAGGCTACTACCGCTTCTTTGGTTACATGAACCTGTTCATGTTCGCCATGCTGATTCTTGTGCTGGCAAACAATCTCGTGCTGCTGTTCGTTGGATGGGAAGGCGTGGGGACTTGCAGCTACCTGCTGATCGGCTTTTACTTCCACAAGAAGTCCGCTTCGGACGCTGGAAAGAAAGCATTCATCGTCAATCGCATCGGAGATGCGGGGTTCCTGCTCGGCATTTTCTTGACATCGGCGCTGCTGGGAACGATTCGTTTTGCAGAAATCGGACCCGCGCTCGCCGCCGGACACTTTGCATTGAGCGATCCGCGCATCGTGGCCATCGCGTTCCTCTTCTTCGTGGGCGCAACTGGAAAATCCGCGCAGATTCCGCTTTACGTCTGGCTGCCTGACGCGATGGAAGGCCCCACGCCCGTCAGTGCGTTGATCCACGCCGCGACAATGGTGACCGCGGGTGTCTACATGGTCACGCGCACTAACGCAATCTATCAGCTCGCACCCTCGGCGATGGCCGTGGTAGCGGTGATCGGCGCCGTGACGGCGATATATGCGGCCTCGATGGGCGTCGTGCAGAACGACATCAAGCGAGTTCTCGCCTATTCCACCATCTCTCAACTCGGCTACATGTTCCTTGCCTGCGGCGTGGGCGCATTCACGGCTGGAATCTTCCACCTGATGACGCACGCCTTCTTCAAGGGCCTGCTCTTCCTTGCGGCTGGCAGCGTGATTCATGCAATGTCCGGCGAGCAGGACATGCAAAAAATGGGCGCGCTCGGCGGAAAAATCCGAACCACCTATTTCACGATGCTGACGGCGACGCTGGCGATTGCCGGAATTCCTCCCCTCGCCGGCTTCTTCAGCAAAGATGAGATTCTGGCGCATGCGTTTGAACGCAGCCATGCGCTTTGGCTTGTAGGCTGGATAACCGCGGGGATGACTTCGTTCTACATGTTCCGCCTGATTTTCCTCACGTTCAAAGGGAAATCGCGTGTGGACCACGAAGTGGAGCACCACATCCACGAATCTCCAAAGTCGATGCTGATACCTCTGGTGATTCTGGCCGTGCTCTCTCTCGTGGGCGGATGGATCGGCATCGGAGGGCGCTTCGAGCAATTCCTGGAACCTGTTATGGCGCGTCCCGCGGTGGAAACGGGAGTGGCCACAGCGAACGCTGGAAACGAGCGGACGTTGATGATCGCATCGGTTGCGATCGCAGCAGCGGGCATAGGCTTAGCCTGGTTTCTCTATCTGAAACGGACAGAATTGCCCGGGAGAATCGCAAAGAACCTCGGCGGATTTTACAAGCTCGTGTACCACAAATATTACGTAGACGAGATCTACGACGCATTGATCGTGAATCGCACGAAGGACCTTGGCTTGGCGCTCGGCACATTCGACCGAGTCGTGATCGACGGCGCCGGAGTAAATGGCGCCGGCTGGTTGACGCGTTTCCTCTCGCGCCTTTCGATTTGGTGGGACACGTGGATTGTTGACGGCTCGGTGCGCCTGGGCGCGTGGTGCGTTTGGCTGCTCAGCTTTCCAGTCCGGATGATTCAAGACGGTCTGGTGCAGAGTTACATGCTGCTGATTGTCCTCGGACTGATGGGCTTTTTGGCGTACTACATTCATATCGTGCGTCATGCGATGCACTAGCAGGTGGTCTGAGTAAGCGAAATCATTAGAAGGCGAGGAAACGGATGCTCTTCTCCGATAGCCATATCTTAAGCACGATCCTATTCACACCGCTGCTGGGTGCGATCCTGATGATGTTCATCCCGCGCGAGAACGCGAATGCACACCGGTGGATGGGCAACATTTTCGGCTTCCTCGGCCTGCTGGTTTCGTTGCCGTTGATTTGGCGCTTTCACGCGGCAGGAGGCGCGAACGGCCAGCAGTTTCAATTCCTCGAGAGCCATATCTGGATTCCCGCCATTGGAGTGACCTACACGCTTGGAATCGACGGGCTGAGCTTCCTGATGGTGATGCTGACGACGTTGCTTGGCGCAATCTCGATTCTGTCGTCGTGGTCGGCGATCAAGAAGCGCGAGAAGGAATACTACAGTCTCTTCCTCTTGCTGCAGACCGGCATGCTGGGCGTGTTCATGTCGCTTGATTTCGTTTTGTTCTACGTTTTCTGGGAAGTGATGCTGGTCCCGATGTATTTCCTGATCGGCGTGTGGGGAAGCGAGCGGCGGCTCTATGCTGCAATCAAGTTTTTCCTCTTCACGCTGGCGGGCTCGGTCCTGATGCTGCTTGCGATTCTGGCGATTTACCACTCCCGCCAGACCTTCGACATGCGCGAAATCATCCGGCTTCCGTTCTTCACGTCGCAATACGGCTCGCTGACGAAATGGCTATTCTGGGGATTCTTCTTCGCCTTCGCCATCAAGGTGCCGATGTTCCCGTTCCACACATGGTTGCCCGATGCGCACACCGAAGCGCCCACGGCCGGCTCTGTGATTCTGGCGGGCGTGCTCTTGAAGATGGGGACGTACGGCTTTCTGCGCTTTTCCCTGCCCATGTTTCCCGACGCGACCGTGAAGTACCGCGGATTCATCATCGTGCTTTCGTTGATCGGGATCGTTTACGGCGCACTGGTCTGCATGATGCAGAAGGACATGAAGAAGCTCATCGCCTATTCGTCGGTGAGCCATCTCGGCTTCTGCACGCTGGGCATCTTCGCTCTCACGCCTCTCGCGCTTCAGGGCAGCATCATCCAGCAGATCAACCATGGCATCTCGACCGGCGCACTCTTCTTGATTGTGGGCGTGCTCTACGAGCGGCGCCACACGCGGCTGATCTCTGAATTCGGCGGGCTTTCGACGCCCATGCCGAATTATGCCGCCATCTACATGATCATCACGCTCAGTTCGCTCGGCATGCCGCTGCTCAATGGCTTCATCGGCGAATTCACTATCTTGCGTGGCGTGTTTGATGTGCCGCATTACGGCTGGCACTGGGCCGCGTGGGGAATTCTCGGCATAATTCTCGGCGCAGCGTACTTGCTGTGGCTTTACCAGCGCGTGATGTTTGGGAGCATCACGAATCCGGCGAACGAGCATTTGCCCGACTTGAACGCGCGCGAATACGCCACTTTGGTTCCGCTTGTTTTGCTCGCGTTCTGGATCGGTCTTTATCCAAAGCCGCTCTTTCGCGTTCTGGACGTTCCCGTCAAGCAACTTGTTGAGCGAGTGAATCCGGACTACTATCCAGCCGCTTCGCCAGTTCCACTGCCTGTCGCCGTACCGTTGCCGCCTGCGGCACCTCCCGCACGTATCATCCATAAACCTGCCGCCACGCCGACTGCGCCTTCGACGCCCCCCCCTGCCGTCCATAAACCTGCCGCCGCTCCGGCCGCGCCTTCGACACCTCCTCCTGCCGAGGTTAAATAGATGGACCAAGTTTCCTGGCAAGCCATTTTCGAGCAGACGCGGGGCGACTTCTTCTTCATTCTCCCGGAGGCGATGCTCGCCTTTTTCGGCCTCGCCATCCTCCTGGCGGACTTCCTTTTGCGTTCGCGCCAGAAATACTTGAATTCGGTGCCGGCGATGCTCGCCATGTTGTTCAGCGGCGGATCGCTTGCGTTGCTGGCTACGTTTACGCGGCGAAGCTATTTCGCTTTCGACCGCTCCATCGTGATCGACCCCTTCTTCATCTTCTTCGGTTTCATTTTTCTAGCTTCGACAGCGCTCGTGATCCTGCTTTCGGTTCGCTACATGGAAATCGAGGGTGAACAGCACGGCGAGTATTACGCGCTGATGCTCTTTGCCACAATCGGCATGATGTTCCTCGCGTGCGGCAACGATTTGATCGTCCTGTTCGTCGCACTGGAAACGATGGCGCTCAGCTTCTACGTCCTCACTGGCTTTCTGCGGCGCGATCGCCGGTCGAACGAAGGGGCAATGAAGTACGTCCTGATGGGCGCGTTCAGCTCGGGAATACTTGCGTACGGATTCTCGATTCTCTATGGACTGGCCGGATCAACGAACCTCACGGATGTCGCCACGAAGCTTGCCGCTCGACCACGCTTCGATCCCTTGACGTATCTCGCGCTCGGAACCGTCGCCGCGGGCGTTTTCTTCAAGATTGCAGCCGTGCCGTTCCACCAGTGGGCGCCGGATGTGTACGAGGGTTCACCGACGACAATCAGCGCCTACGTGAGCGTCGCTTCGAAGATTGCCAGTTTCGCGCTGTTGCTCCGCTTGTTTCTCACGGTTTTCTGGCCAGTTCGTATCGATTGGGTGATGGTGGTCGCAACAGTGGCCGTGCTGTCGCTAACTGTGGGAGCGTTTGCCGCTATCACGCAGTCGAACGTGAAGCGGCTGCTGGCATACTCCTCCATCTCGCACGTGGGATACGTTCTGCTGGGACTCGTCGCCGCTGTAAATCGGGACGGCTCGTTTCACGCGCGCGGCTTGGAGGCGATGTTCTACTACTTGCTGGTTTATGCGTTCTTCAATACAGGCGCTTTCGCAATCGTGATCTTGCTTCGGAGAAAAGGCGTGATCGGCGATGAAGTGGACGACATGAACGGCCTGATGCAGCGAAGCCCCGGCGCGGCCGTCCTGATGGTGATTTTCCTGCTGTCGCTCGCCGGGATTCCGCCGACTGCCGGTTTCGTTGCGAAGTTGCTTATTTTCTGGGCGCTCATCGAGACCAAACACTACATCCTTGCAGTCCTCGGTGTCCTGTACATTCTCCCCGGAGTGTATTATTACTTCCGCATGGTTGCCGCGATGTGTTCGCGCGACGCCACCGATCCGGTTCGCCCGGTGATTTCATGGGCGCAAAAATTTGCGCTGGCTGCGATGGTATTTGTCACACTTGGCGCCGGAATTTTGCCTGAAAGATTCCTGGATTTCGTCAAGCAATCTATCTTCATCCCCTTCGGACGCTGAGTCTGGAGCACAAATGGCTTCCCAAAGTCCGGCTCCTCGGAAACGGCCCGCCGCTTTCGCCCGGCCATTGGCAATGGCGATGGAGCTTCCTTTCATCCTCATTAGCGCCGTTTTGGTGGGCGGCGGTGGGGGCTACTTGCTGGACCACTGGCTGCACACTTCCCCGATTTTTACACTCGTCCTGGGACTCATCGGGTTTACCGGGGGAGTCTGGGAAATCCTGAAACTTCTCTCGCACGAAGAAAAGGAGGAAGAAAAAGACGATGGCGGCCGATGAAGCATTCTATGCGGCCGCGGAACGCCGCATCGAATACCTCACGCTGGCAATTGGCGCGGCCGGAGTCGTGTGCGCATCGATCTTTTGGAATATCCGCGCCGGGGCGGGTGTGGCAATTGGCGCGGCGATTTCCTGGATCAATTTCCGATGGATGAAGCAGGGGATTAACACGCTCGTCCGTCTCTCGACCGATCAGCAGGGGGTGGAAAAAGTCCGAGTCCCGAAGAGAACTTATTTCAAATTCCTGGGCCGCTACGGTTTGCTGATTCTCGTAGCCTATGCTATCCTATATAGTTACAGGAACCTTATCACGAGCGTTCTGGCTGGTTTTTTTGCCGTGGTTGCCGCAGTGATCGTCGAACTGACCGGGCAGCTACTCCGAAGCCGCCACCTACCTCATTCTGATTCTTGAAGGGGGACTTGGATGGGAGAACATCCAATCTGGGTTACTGTCGTAGTAAATCGCCTGTTTGGCAAGCTGGCGACAGCTCTGCTCACGGCGCTCCACATACAGCCATCGAATCCGCAATATCCCATTCCAAACCACATCTCTATGGAAATCTTCGTTTTCGTCTGCGCCGCGATTTTCTTCTTGTGGCTCAGGAAGCGCATTTCTGTTGACCGTCCGGGCGCCACGCAGCAGTGCATGGAGGCGTTGTTGACGAACTCAATGGGCGTCGGCGTCCGGGATTTGCTGGATGATAACGTTGGCCACGAGAGTGGGAAATACGTCGCCATTATCGGCAGCATTGGCATGTTCGTCCTTTTCTGCAATCTGATCAGCATTATTCCAACGCTGGAGTCTCCCACTGCCGTGGTTTCAGTGCCACTCGGGTGCGCGATTGTTGTGTTTTTGTACTACAACGCCGCGGGCATCGCAAGGCTTGGACCGCTCGGCTACGGGAAGAATTTCCTCGGCCCAGTCCCCGCTATGTCGCCGATCATGTTGCCGATCGAGATGGTCAGTAATCTTGCGCGGCTCTTGTCGCTCACGGTCCGGCTTTGGGTAAACATGCTGGTCAGCGAAACCCTCTACGTTCTTTTCCTGGCTCTTATGCTGGAAATGTTCCTTTTCGTGGGAAAGCTGAATGCGGCCGGTTACGCATCCGCAATCATTCCGCTGATCGGGCCTATACCTTTTATCCTGCTTCATATTTTTGTCGCCGTCTTGCAGGCATTCGTCTTCACGATCCTCCCGGTGATATATCTTGCCGGGGCCGTCGCAGAAGAGCATTAATTAATAATGGCATCATCGCCGTTCAGTGTGAGCCCGGCTGCACGAGGGATGTCCGGGAACCACCCCCTGGCGGCAAGTTCATACAAGGAGAAAGTGAATGAGAAGACTCGCGTTGTTCCTGCTGGCAGTTTGCGCCATCAGCGTGTTTGCGCCTGCGGCTTTTGCGGCCGATCAGGTTCCGGCGTCGACAGTCAACTGGGTTGCAATCACTTCCGGTTTCGCGATGGCAATTGCTTCCGCAGCCGGTGGATATGCGCAGGCGGTTGCAACCGCATCGGCCTGCGAGGGACTGGCACGTAACCCTGGGGCGGCGGCGGCAATCCGCTTCGCTCTGATTTTGGCATTGGTGCTGATCGAATCGATGGCGCTCTACACGTTCGCCATCATATTCATCAAGGTGAAGTAGATCCTCTGAACGGGATCACGGCCCGGGAGTTCGCATTCGGCGAGCTTCCGGGCTTTTTCTTTTTGAGGGCGAGCAGAGCCAAAGGCGCGAATCAAGCGAGCGCTTTGTCCCGCTTATCTTCAATCACGGCGCGAAGGCGGTCGGGGAAATTGGTCATCATGCCGTCCACCCCGGCGGCAATCATCGCGCGCATTTCCTCCGCCGAGTTGACTGTCCACGCGATGATGTGCAAGTCGGATTTATGCGCTTGCTCGATTAATTCCGGTGTGACCAGCGTTGAACGGATGCAGAGCTGCCGGGCGCCCGCTTCCAGCGACACCTCCACGATGTCCGGTTTCTTCTCGTTGGCGAGTAGCCCCATCATGATCGAACTGTCGATCTTCCGAAGCGCCAAAAGTGTCGCGGCATCGAATGAAATCACGACGGTGCGCGGCGTGCTCTCCGCATTCCGGAGCGCGGCTACCAGCGCATGGTGCATTCCCCACGCCGCGTCGTATTTGAGTTCAAGATAGAAGACGACGTCGTGCCGGCGTCCAAACGCGAGTATTTCGTCCAGGGTCGGAACATGCTGGCCTCGGAACTGGCGGTCAAACCATTTGCCCGCGTCGAATTGCCGGACCTCCGCGAGTGTGTGTTCTTGGACAGAGCCGCGGCCGTTCGTCGTGCGCTCGAGCATTTCGTCGTGAATGGCGACGAATTGCAGGTCGCGGGTAAGACGTAAATCGGTCTCTATGAATCCGGCGCCAAGCTCGACGGCGCGTTCGAAAGCTGCAAGTGTGTTTTCGGGCGCGTGGCCCGACGCGCCGCGATGAGCGATAACTAAAGGGGTTCGCATGGCGTTCGATATCGTATCAGATTGCGCCATTCGTTCACCCCGAGTGTTCGTGGCGCGTTATGTGAAAAGCAACCATGGGCAGCCGAAACAGTCCTTTATTCGGCGCAGTTTTGCGGGCGTCCACGATGCAAAATCTTGGACAAATGAGGCACCTCTTTGCCGGATGGTGAACTTCCCTCGACCCTGAGAGACGCGTTCCCGAGGCTGCCCTAGAGGCTGCGCGGAGCCACCGACATATCCCCTTCCCCTGCTTGCACATAGAGGCCGCTCTGCTCGCGGCGGCGGATCCGCCTTTGGTAGCTCGATTGCCAATTAACTTCCAAAGGCTCGGGGCGAATTAGTCTCACCCCTAAGGGCCTTATTGCAGCGGCTATTTCTTTCCGGGGGAGGGGATGTGGCGCTGTTTATTCTGCTGGTGGTGGGTCTTGTGGTCGCGCAAACCTGGCTCGATTGGCGCGACGCAAAAAAAGACTGGGTGTTGCCGGACTGGGCGAAAGGAATGGCGCTGGCCGGAGTGCTTGCCGCATCCCTAACGGCTGCGAGTTCGTTCGCTTCGTCTTGGCTCCAAGATACAGCCGGCCAGTGGACCCTTGCGCTCACCTCGCGGCTCTTCTGGCCCGAGCTCGGATTCGTCCTCTGCGCGATGGGAATCGTCGTTTTTGCCCTGAGTAGGAAGCGGCTCCTGCTGATGCTGCTTCTCATGGGCATCCTCACCGAGTGCTTCTTGCTTGTCGTGACGCTTTCCCCATAGCACGCCACGCGGCGCGCCCTGCCATTGAAAAAAGTCTTGCAGCCGGAATCCCGCTAGGGGATGCTTTGCTCAGGTACTGACGTGCAGGTGTTCCAGGTCAGGCACCGACATATATGCGCATCCTCGTAGCGGAAGACACCGAAATGAACCGCGATCTCGTTGTCCAGTTGCTCGAGAACCGCGGACATTCCGTCGTGGGCGTGGCCGATGGCATCGCAGCACTCGGCGCGCTCGCAAGGCAAACATTCGACGTCGTGTTGATGGACGAAGTCATGCCCCGCATGAATGGCCTTCAGGCTATCGCCGCCATCCGCCACTCGGAATCCTCCACAGGTAAGCACCTGTTCATCATCGGCATCTCGGGAAACACGACCGATCAGGACCAGAAGCGCCACCTCGATGCGGGAGCGGACATGTTCCTCGCGAAACCTGTCCGCATGGAGAAGCTGTATGAGGCGGTCGAGTCTGTCGCTCGAGTGGGAACGCGAGCTGCTCAGGGAAGCGCCGCCCAGGTCCCGCAGGACGCGCCCGCGGAAGACCTCGCATCCCATTTGCGCTGGACGACGGGAGGAAACGAAAAACTCATGCGGTCGCTCGTGAAGACGTTTCTCTCGGACGCACCGAAAAAACTCTCGGCGATTCGCCACGCCATCGACAAAAACAATTCGGACGAACTGGCGATTGCGGCTCACTCATTGAAAGGGGCACTCGCCATTTTCGATGCGCGAATGGCCGTTGCCGCCGCGCGTGGCCTCGAAGCGATGGGCCGCTCGCGCAATCTGCATGGCGCCGATGCCGAATTTCGCGCGCTCAAGGAAGAACTGGGGCGATTGAAACGTGCTCTCGTCTCTCTTCAATCAGAAACGAAGCCAGCCCAGCGCCAGCCTGCTTCCCGTCCCCGCCGCAAACGCTAAGCCGGTTTCGATTCACCTTTCACAGCGATTATTCACATTTCGATAAAGAAGACACGGCGAGAAAATGCGCTGTTGTGCGCGTGAAAGGCGTTTCCCGAAGAGTGCGATTGCTGAAATAGCCGCATCTGCAGAAGGCCCGCTCCGCCCGCATGTTAGTCTCGCGTATAATGCCGCGAAATGGTGGACTCTGACTCAAAAGCAACGCGAAAGCACTTCGCCGAATGGTACGCTACGAAAACTGAAGGTGAGTTGCAACAGCTGGCACGCGATGCATGGGCTTTGACCGAGCCAGCGAAAGACGCGCTGAGAACTGAACTTTCCCGCAGGGGGTTGCCGATCGAGTTGCGCGATTTGCCTCCGGCGGAAGCACCATTGTCGGTCCTTTTGACGATCCGCAGGTGCCGCGACCTGCCCAACGCTCTCCTCGCCAAAAGCATCCTGGATTCCTCTGGTATAGAGTGCTTTTTGTTCGATGAACACACGATTCGCATGGATTGGCTATGGTCCAATGCCATCGGTGGGGTAAAGCTTTGTGTCAAGCAGGATGACGCGCCCGCCTCATCGGATTTGCTAAACCTGGATCCTCCGGAAAAGTTCGAAGCGGGAGGTACAGGTGAGTATGTACAGCCCCGCGTCCCCATTGTGACTCATTGGACCTCTCCTTTGGGAAGAAGGGGAGGCGCCTTTCCTACCTGACTATTGCCCTTGGTGTACCATTGCCTGTAAAGCGTGGAGGTTGGAAGTGCCACGCATGCGGTCACGTTTGGGATGCTCCCGAAGACTCACCGCAAGAAACCTCTTCGAAGTCGCAAACTTAAACATCAATGCCCACTACCCAGCTCACGTTCCTGTTCGATGTGGCGCGAATATGCGCCAGAGTGTTAGCCTGATCCCTGATAGGCCAGCTCGCTGGAAGCTGCATCACGCCCTGTCTGAACGGCGAGTTGACTTTCGCTTTTTATTCGCCTATACTTCGCTTTGGTAGAGGTAACGGGAAGGCGGGAGAGGCCGCGGCCCCATTGCCATTCAGGGTGAATTGACCGATATTCGCCCGGCTCTCACGGGCCGCCCTCACCCGCCCCAGTCCCGCCCCCTCCCTTCCCGCCCCTGCCCGAGGTCTGCCAATGGGTGAACGTGTCCTTATTGTCTCTGGCCCTGGAGTGCCGGTTGTCGCTTCTCCTTCGCCACGAAGCCTCTGGACGATTCCAGAGACCGGCCTGGCCGTGTTTCACGGTCATCCCGACGCGCCGCGGCTCTTCCACTATTTTCTTCCGCGCCTCATCGCGCAGGGCAAGCCGGTGCTGTGCCTGGATGGCGCCAACCGGTTCGACCCGCTGCTGATTGCGAGGTTTGCCCGCGCACGCGGCGCGGAAGCGGCGATTTTCAACGAGCGTATCCGCGTGGCCCGCGCGTTCACCTGCTTCCAGTTGACCGAGTTGCTGGCGCGTGCACCGCGTTTGCTCGACAAATTCCCGGCGCGCGTGTTGATCGTCACGGCGCTGCCGGACCTCTATTTCGATGAAGACGTGCGCGAGCGCGAGGCGGCGGCTTCGTTTCGCCGGGCGCTCGAAGCGTTGCAGGCTCTGCGGCCACTTCCGATTGCTACCGCTGTTTTTTTCGATGCCGGATCATTTCAAACGCCGCGAAAAAAGTTTTTTGCACAACTCGTCGCGCAAGCGGACCACGTCGCGCGCTTCGCCGCCGGAGAGAACGGCCGCCTCACATTGATCGGCGAGAAGACGCCTCTGCCGCTGAACACGAAGAGAGATTAGTTGCTGAAAAACGCTCATTGTTGGAAGGGCGAGGTTTTAACCCCGCCGTAAGCCTTCCGTTCACTTCAGGGGTTTCAACCCCTGAAGCGCTTTTAGCCAATTTTTCAGCACCTTCCTAGCAACAGGAGAATCTCATGGGCCGCACAGTTCCGACATTCGTGCAACTGATTCAAGAGGCGACGGCGCGCTGGACGAAATTCCGCCGCGCCTTGCGCCGCGAGGACCAGGAATCTTTCGACCGCCTCTTCCATCGCGCGCGTTTCTACACGCAGGCAGCCACGTATCAGTGCAACGACAATCCCATGGAAGCCATCTTGCTCTCGATTGCCCTCGACCACGAAAAGCGGCTCGACGCGCTCGAGCGCGCGCTTCAGGTGAAAAAAGAGGAACTCCATGATACTCCAGGGCTGGATTTTCGACCTCTACCCCTCCCCGCAGGGGATGAAGCTGTGGCTGATCGAGCCGAACCGGACACGCCGGCTTCTGATTGACCGCTTCGCGCCGTCGTTTTATGCCGCGGGAGCGCGCGAATCGCTGCAACGCCTTCAAACGGCCCTCGAAACGCGCGGGCGCGGTGTCGCTTGCCGCCTCACCGAGCGCGCCGACATTTGGGAGCGTGATCCCATCGAGACGCTCGAAATTTCCGTCGAGCAGCCGAGCGATTTCTCCGCCTGGGCGCGCTGGGTGCATCGCTTCGATTCGCGCCTGCGTCTCTACAACAGCGACTTGATGCTCGCTTCGGTCTATTGTTGGGAGCGGCGCGTTTTCCCGCTGGCGTTCGTCGAAACCGAGGCGGACGAAGAGGGCCGCGTGCAGGCTCTTGCGTGCCGCGACGACGAATGGGCCCTCGATTACGAAATTCCTCCGCTCGAAATCATGCATGTGCGATTCGGCGGGCTTTCGTGCATCGATCCCGCGCACGGGCGCCGGACGCCGCTCGAAGTGGAAGTGGACGGCCGAGTGTACGAACTCGACGAATCGGCTGAGCCCGCGGCCGTCGCTCTGCAATATCTACTGAAGCAGCACGACCCCGACCTAATCCTCACCGACTGGGGAGACTCGGCGATCCTTCCGCGTCTCCGGCAACAAGCCGCGCGGCTCGACATCGCTCTCCCGTTCAACCGCGACGCGGACGCGCGAGTGCAGCAGAGCCGCGCGCGAAGCTACATGAGCTACGGCCGCATCCTCTTCAAGAATAGCGCGACGACGCTTTTCGGACGCCTGCACGTGGACACGCAAAATTCGTTCATTGCCGATAAATGCGACCTCGCGGGATTGTGGGAGCTTGCCCGCGTGACGAAGCTCCCCGTGCAATACGCCGCGCGCACCACCACCGGCACCGGCATCTCCTATATGCAGATGGAACTCGCGTATCACGACGGCGTGCTCATCCCCGAGCAGAAAGCTGAACCCGAAGATCCGAAATCGCCCGAAGAGCTTCTCACGGCGGATCGCGGCGGACTTATCTTCGTGCCGAAGCTGGGATTTTTTGCGAACGTCGCCGAACTCGACTTCGTTAGCGAGTATCCAAGCATCATGGCGCGGTTCAACGTTTCGCCCGAAACCGTGAATTGCCCGTGTTGCCGGGAAACGCCGCGCGTGCCGGAACTCGGCTATCGCGTTTGCCGGCGGCGCCGCGGAATCACGAGCCGCGTCGTCGAACGATTGATCGCCAAGCGCACAGAATGGAAACGCCGCCTGCGTGAAGATGCCGCCATCTCGCAGGAACTCGCCCATCGTTACAAATTGCAGCGCGACGCGCTGAAATGGCTGCTCGTCTGCTGTTTTGGCTACACCGGATACAAAAACGCGCGCTTCGGAAAAATCGAAGCGCACGAAGCCATCAACGCCTTTGCGCGCGAGACGTTGCTCACCGCGAAAGAACTTGCCGAAAGCCGCGGATTCGAATTGCTGCACGCCCTGGTGGACTCGCTGTACGTTCACAAGCACGGCGCCACGCGCGAGGATTACGAAGAGCTGGCGCGGGAGATCGGCGCGCGCACCCGGCTTCCCATCGCCATCGAAGCCATCTATCGCTACATCGTTTTTCTGCCGTCGAAGCAGTACGACGACATTCCCGTGCCGAACCGTTTTTTTGCGGTGAGTGAGGAAGGCGAGCTGAAAGTCCGCGGGCTGGAGTCCCGGCGCCACGATACGCCGCCACTCATCGTCCGGATACAAAAGGAAGTGCTCGCGCTCCTTGCCGAAGCGCACGATTACGATGGCTACTGCCGGCGGCTCCAGGAAGCTGTCCGGCTCGTGCGACGCTACGAAGACCGGATCGCCAACGGCGAAATCGCTGTCGAAGATTTGATCGTCAGCAAACGCCTGACGCGCGAGCCGCGCGAATACCGCAAAGCGAGCCACACGGCTATCGCCGCGCAGCAACTTTTTGGCCGGGGCGTGCGGCTGCGCCCGGGACAAACCATCGAATACATCTTCACCGACGCGGATTCCCGCGTGCCTAACGATCGCGTCCGTGCGTTCTCACTCTGGGAAGGCTTTCATGGCTATGATCGCGCGAAATATCGCGTCCTGCTCCGCGAAGCCTTCGCTCCTTTTCTCGCCATTGCCCCGCAAGTCGAACTCGTTGCCGAAGATGTCCTGCCCGCGGCTTCCGTGTAATTTCCGCGCACCCCTTGCGGCTACAGAGAAAATCCGAACAATGCCACCTGCTGACTAACCCGGCAACATCGCGTCACAGAAACTTGCTGGCCCCGGCGACAGAGGCGATACTCGAATACATGAAACGGGGGATTCCCTTCGTGGTGTCCATGATGCTCCTCTTGTGGCTCGTCCCACTCCTGGCGAGCGCCGATGAGTTGAAGCTCAAGGACGGCACGAAGATCACTGGAACAATCGTTGGCTTCGAGGAAAGTTCGTTCAAGGTCAAAACGGGCTACGGTTTCGCGATTGTGCAACGGGACCAAGTCGTCTCGATCAGCATCGCGGACACACCCAAGAAGCTGGACGCCGAAAAGAAACCGGACCCCGCAGTGGAAAAAGCCCCGGCTCCTGCAAAACCAGTGAAGACCGAATCCCCCGCTTCATCTGTGCCTGCAACATCAACAACGGAAAAACCCGCGCCAGTGGCTTCCAAACCTGCGGCGAATTCGCCTGCTCCAAGCGCTTCAACTCCGGCGCCGGTTGCGGCAGCAGCAGCAACTAAGAACACCGCGCCATCCACAAGCGTAACTCCGGTACCGGTTGTCGTGGCAGCGACACCCAAGAGTGCCGCGCCACAAGCGAGCGCAACTCCAGTGCCTGCCGTCGCTCCTCCGCCACCGAAGCCAGCCGCGCCCGAGCCTGTGCGCGAGGAAGTGGACGGCAACACGTACACGAACATCACGTACGGCTTCCGCATGTACAAGCCGCCTGATTGGCAAGTGATCGCAGGCGCTCGAACCGTTCTGCCCGGCGCGATTGCCGCAATGGGGACGTCCGATGAAACCACATACCTTTTGATCGGCCAGGAGCCAGTAGGAAAATCACTATCGACTGATGTGGACGCCGCGGGACACCGCATACGCGACGTCATGGATAACTTCCGTCCGCTCGGCGAAAAGCACGTCACGGTTTCAGGCGTGGATGCGGTCGAACAACGATTCCGCGGCAGCGTGGATCAGCACGACTGGTCCGGCATCGTCGTCTTCGTTCCACGCGGCGGGCACCTTTACACAATTTTCGGAATGACTTACGCCGAGACCGACCTCGTGCAGATTCAAGAAAACGTTATCAGCCGCGTCATCGCAAGCCTTCAGTTCCTCAAGCCATAGCGCCGCCGCAAAAAAATCTGGCGAAGAAAACCTTTTCGTCCGAATCTAGAATTTTGTGACTTCGCTGAAGTGAAAATCGCGGACCTTCATAGCCGGCACGACCATGTCGAACGCTTCTTCTCCGGCCGCGCGCACCGCAGGGCCTAGCATTTCTACGTTCGACAGCATCTCGATGACACTTTGGTTGAAGCGAAAGTTGCGAATCCCGCCAGCCACGTTGCCATTCTCGACGAGAAACGTGCCGTCGCGCGTCATGCCCGTGAGAACTTTTTCGTAGGGATCAACTTCGCGGATGTACCACAAGCGAGTGATGAGGATGCCGCGCTCCGTGGTGCGAACCATCTCATCCAGCGACTGGCCGCCGCCAGAGAAAACAAGGTTCATCGGCGCTTCGCCGTAGTCATTTGGAAGCGAAAACCCGTGACCCGTCGGCTTCACTTTCGTCTTTTTCGCAGCCGCTCGTGCATAAACCAGATTCCTCGGAACGCCGCGGTCCACTAGCAAGACCTTCTGTTTCGGGAGTCCCTCGCCGTCGAACGGCGCTCCCATCTGAAGCGGATGATAAACATCGTCCCAAAGCGTGATGTTGTCGCCGAAGATTTTCTTGCCGATCCGGCCTGTCAAACAGGAACGCTTGTCGGTCACGGCCGTCGCCGCAAAATCGTAAAAAAGGAAACCGACAAGATCGAGCACAGCAGCAGGCTCAAGAATCGCAGTGTACCGGCCCGGCGCCAACTCGCGAGGCTTGCGCGATTCGGCCGCTTTGCGGCTGGCGCTTTCGGCCAGCGCATCGGCATGAACCTCGCGAATGTCAGTGGAATTCGACTTGGCCCAGCCGGAAGAATTCTCTTCGAGAATCGTCACCGAGAATTCCGCGCGGGTTTGTTCGTAATGCGCAAACAGGCCTCGTGAATTTGCCAGGACCGAGTCCATTGAGCCACTCGAGAAAATTCCCGCAGCCGTCTGTTTGTTCTTCTCGGCCATTCGGCAAACGTGCATGACAGCTCGCGCGCGATCCTGAGGAGTTGCAGCGGCGGTTGCCGCCACGGAGCGCGAGACCTTTTGATATTTCTGCGCGCCAAGAAGCGGAAGAAGATTGGGATTTTTCGGCGTGTTGCGCGCCAGCGTGATGGCTGAGGCGGCAACCCTTCGGAGCGACTCATCATCCGTCTTGTTCGTGGTGGTGCGAGCAGTGCGGCCGTCTACAACGGCGCGGACGGAAATGGCGAGCGTCTGCTCGGCGACATTCTGATGGATCGTGTTGTTGGCGAAGCGCGTCAGCGCGTCGGTCGTTGCGCCGATCTCGACTTCAGTGGCGTCCGCTTCGCTCAGCTTGAGGACACGGTCGGCGATGCTTTCGAGGCCGGCGACGGTGGTTTTTGTTTCCAGACCCGGCTGGGCGTGTCGTGTGGACGATTTTCTTCGTGACAGTGTCATGATTCGATTCATGATTTTGCGAAAGCGGCGCCGACTTTTATGTTGTGGAAACGCGCGGGCGAAGCGCCATGACCGGTGCCCATCGTCTGCGTCGGCTGGCCCTTTCCGCAGTTCGGCGTTCCCCAAAGCGTCCAATGGTCGCGCGAGCAGATGGCATCGCAACTGTTCCAAAACTCGGTGGTGATGCCGCTGTAGCTCGGATTCTTCACCATGCGAGTTTTCTTCCCGCCCTTGATCTCCCAGCCGATTTCCGTGGAGAACTGGAAATGATATCGGCGATCATCAATCGACCACGAGCGGTTCGTTTCCATCAATATCGCATCGTCCGTATCGGCGATGAGATCGTCAAACTTCCACTTCCCGGGATTGATGCTGATGTTGGTCATGCGAATGATGGGCAGGCGGTTCCAACTCTCTGTGCGCATTGTGCCGTTCGAGCGCTTCTCGCCGATGGCTGCGGCGGTTTCGCGATTGGTCAAGTAGCCCGTGAACAGTCCATTTGTGATGATCGGCGTGCACTGCGCGGGAACACCTTCGTCGTCGTAGGCAAACGTGCCGAGGCCGAGACCGTGTTCGAGCCTCGCATCGGCCACGACGTTCACCATGTCCGACCCGTACTTCAGCTTCCGCAGCTTGTCGATTGTGAGGAAACTCATTCCCGCGAAGTTCGCTTCCATGCCCAGCACCCGGTCGAGCTCGATCGGATGGCCGATTGACTCGTGAATCTGCAAGCCAAGCTGCGAGCTGCCGAGAAGGATCGTTCGCGTGCCTTCGGGACATTGCGCGGCAGAATGCAGCGCGACGGCTTCTTCACCGATGCGCGGCGCGTGGCTCACAAGGTCGAGCGATTCGATAAGCTCATAACCTTGCAAGGCGTGCTGCCCGCCGAAGCTGTTTGGAAACGACCTCTTCTGAATTTCGCTTCCCTTGAATGCGGTGGCGACAATCCCCGCACCCGATTGCATTTTGATCTGGTGAATCGACGAGCCGATGCTGGAGACGAAAAGTTGTTCGATGCGGCGCAACGACATCGAACCTTCCGCGAGCGTCACGCCTTTCACGCGGCGCATCTCTTTGTCCGCGGCAAGCAGCAAATCAATCTGCCGCTCAACGGGAACCCGGAACGGGTCCTTCAGGAATGGGTTCTGCCAGGTGTCAAGGTAGGCTTCTTCGGGAGCGAGCGATGCGTTTGCGCGTTTCGCCAGCGCGGAGGCTTTCGCGATGTTGACGGCTTCGGCTGCGCACGCTTGCACGCCTTCACGAGTCAGCCGGTCGGTGGACGCGAATCCCCACGCGCCGCTTGCGATAACGCGAATGCCGATGCCCAGCGACTCGGTTTCGAGCAGCGTGCCGACTTCACCATTCTTGGTCGAGATTTCACGCTGGCGAATGTCCATCACGCGCGCGTCGGCGTAGGTTGCGCCGCGGCGCTTCGCCGTCTCGATTCCCCAATTGGCCCAGTCTTGCATCATGTAATTTGAATACGCTCAAGGCAGAGGACACCCTTCACAGTGCATCGCGTGGTGCGCCGTCCTCGTGCCAGAAGACGGCGCCGATGCGTAGAGGCTATGTGCCTTCGGACCAGGAGGCCAGATACTGTTCCTGATCGGGCGTCAGCTTATCCACGTGGACGCCCATGGAATCGAGCTTAAGCTTCGCGATCTGACGATCAATATTCTCCGGCACGGAGTAAACCTGGTTCTTGAGCGTGCTCGCGTTCTTGTATAGATACTCGGAGCCGAGCGCCTGATTCGCGAAACTCATATCCATGACGGCAGCAGGGTGACCTTCGGCGGCGGCCAGGTTGATCAAGCGGCCCTCAGCTAGGAGGTAAATCTTGCGTCCGTCTTTCATCGTGTACTCTTCGACAAACGGGCGCGTGGGCTTTTTCCCGCTGGACAACTTTTCGAGCGCCGGGATATCGATTTCAACGTTGAAGTGGCCTGAGTTGCTGATCACCGCACCATCCTTCATCTTTTCAAAGTGCTCATGCGCAAGAATGGACTTGTTCCCTGTGACGGTGATGAAGACGTCGCCAATCTTGGCCGCTTCGGTCATGGGCATCACGCGGAAACCGTCCATCACGGCTTCGAGAGCTCTTGTGGGGTTCACTTCGGTGACGATCACGTCCGCGCCAAAACCCTTGGCGCGCATCGCAACGCCTCTGCCGCACCAACCATAGCCAGCGACAACCACGCGCAGGCCGGCGATCAGCAGGTTCGTCGCACGCAGGATTCCGTCAATCGAGGATTGGCCGGTGCCGTAGCGGTTGTCGAAGAGGTGCTTGGTGAGCGCATCGTTGACGGCAATAATGGGATATTTAAGCGTGCCGTCCTTGGCCATCGCGCGCAAGCGAATCACTCCGGTAGTGGTTTCTTCCGTGCCACCGATGACGTTGGGGATCAAATCCTTGCGCTTCGTAAGGAGGATGGTGACCAGGTCCGCGCCGTCGTCCATCGTGATCTGCGGTTTGTGGTCGAGCGCGGCATTGATGTGCGCGTAGTAGGTGGCGTTGTCCTCGCCTTTGATAGCATATGTCGGAATGTTGTAGTCCTTGACGAGACACGCGGCAACTTCGTCCTGCGTGGAAAGCGGATTGGACGCGCAAAGAACGACGTGCGCGCCGCCGTCGCGCAGTGTAATCGCGAGGTTGGCCGTCTCGCTCGTCACGTGCAGGCACGCGGACATGCGCACGCCCTCGAGCGGCTTGTCCTTGATGAACTGCTTTCGGATCAACTGTAGCACGGGCATGTGCTGGTTGGCCCACTCGATCTTCCGTTTGCCCTTCTCCGCGAGGACAAGGTCCTTCACATCTCCTGCCAGCCTGGGTGCTGTGTCCACGAGAAACTCCCTTTCGATTTTTTTAATGCGGAGCCAAATTAACTGCGTGAAGCCGCCACGGCGCCGCGAAGGCCGGCCTCTTTGCGAATGGCCTCGGCCTTGTCCGTGCGCTCCCAAGTGAAGCCCGGCCCGGTCCGGCCAAAGTGGCCATAGGCCGCCGTCGGAAGGTAAATGGGACGGCGAAGGTCAAGCGTTTCGATAATTCCCTTCGGCGTTAGCTTGAAAAATGCGCGAACCAGTTCCGTGATCTGCGTATTTAAAACTGTGCCGGTGCCGAATGTGTCCACCATAACGGAAACAGGCTCGGCCACGCCGATCGCGTAGGCAAGCTGGATTTCCACTTTGCGCGCCAAACCTGCCGCGACAATGTTCTTCGCGACGTACCGCGCAATGTAGCACGCCGAGCGATCCACTTTTGTGGGATCTTTGCCTGAGAGCGCACCGCCGCCGTGACGGCTATAGCCGCCGTAGGTGTCTACGATAATCTTGCGGCCCGTCAGACCGGCGTCGCCCATCGGCCCGCCCGTGACGAACCGGCCGGTCGGATTGATATGGAACTTCGTGTCCTTGTCCATCATGTCTTCAGGGATGACGGGCTTGATGACTTCATTGATGATCGCGTCACGGAGATCGGCGTGGGATACCTTATCACTGTGTTGAGAGGAGATGACCACGCAATCGACTCGCGTGGGACGCCCATCGTCGTATTCAACCGTAACTTGGGACTTGCCGTCTGGCCGGAGGAAATCGACCACGCCGGACTTGCGCACTTCGGCCAAGCGGTGCGTCAGCCGGTGCGCAAGCTGGATCGGCATGGGCATAAGTTCGGGAGTTTCGTCGCAAGCAAATCCAAACATCAAGCCCTGGTCGCCCGCGCCTCCCGTATCGACGCCCATGGCGATGTCCGGCGACTGCTTCTTAATTGAGGAGATTACCGCGCACGTTTCTGCGTCGAAGCCGAATTTCGCCCGCGTGTAACCGACGTCCGTGATGACCTTCCGGACAACTTCGGGGAAATCCACGAAAGTCGTCGTGGTGATTTCTCCGGCGATGAAGACAAGGCCGGTCGTGACAAGAGTCTCACAAGCGACGCGGCCAGTCGGGTCGTCCTTCATCACTGCGTCGAGAACTGCGTCGGAAATCTGGTCGGCTATCTTGTCGGGATGGCCCTCGGTTACAGATTCCGAGGTGAATAGAAATCTATCGTCTGCATGCGCCAAAACAGTATCCTCCTGCGGTATGAAAGGCAATCAAGGGGCCAAATTGCGCTTTCGAGTGGCCGAGCGAATTCTTGAGGCTAGCATGCCCCTTAGAATGTGTCAACTTTATGCAGCGAAAGGCCTTAAATGAGGGCTGAACGGCACCTTCGGGTGCCGGAAATGCACAGTATTCGCCGCCAGGTACCAAGCCAGTTTTCCTAGCTGTGAAATGCTCTTCCGTCGCGAAGCCATTCTCTCCCGGCAGCCCGGCTAGCAAGTTGGACTTAGAACCAGGCTGCTCTGTATTATGCCCCCCTGAGCTTATTCGCCCAAATCGGGAGGCTGGCATGAGAAAAGTCGCACTCGCTGTTCTTCTCTTGACTCTGACAGACGCGTCGTACGCTCAAGACGCCTCAAAATGGCTTTCGGACCTCGCAAGACCTCAAGACTATGTCTTGAAGCGATCCTCCAGCTACGACCGCACGGGAGGCAACGCAGATGCTCGCCCCTTGCCGCCCGGAGAAACTCTCACATTGCTTGACGATGCTGGGCCGGGCGAGGTTTCGCATGTCTGGATCACAATTGCGAGCGACGAGAGTTTTCACCTCAAGAAGCTGGTTCTGCGAATGTACTGGGACGGTGAGGTCACTCCAAGTGTGGAAGCGCCTGTGGGCGATTTTTTTGGCCTGGGACTCGGAGACTACTTCCAGTTTCAGGCGATTCCAATCTCAGTGGGCGCGGACAAAGCGCTCAACTGCTTCTTCCCGATGCCATTTCAAAAACACGCGCGGATCACACTGACGAACGAAGGCCGCGAGACCGCAGGCAGCGTCTACTGGAACATCGATTACCGCGCCTACCGCGCGCCACTCTCAGAAGAGACTCTTTACTTCCACGCGCAGTACCGGCAAGCAACACCCAATAAAGCCATTCCAGGCGCCATGGTCAACCTCGACGGCAAAGATAACTATGTGTGGATGGAGGCAACTGGCCGCGGGCATTTTGTGGGCGTAACGATGTCTGTGATTGAAAACGCCGACGGATGGTGGGGAGAAGGAGACGACATGTTCTTTATCGACGGCGAGAAACTCCCATCCATCAACGGAACCGGCTCGGAAGACTACTTCCTCGGCGCGTGGGATTTTGGCGGGAAGCAATTCTCCTACGGCCTCTACGGAGCGCCGGTGGTGGTCCAGGAGCGCCAAGGAGCGCGATGGTCCGTTTATTGTTTCCACCTCGATTCGCCGATCACCTTCACACAGTCTCTTCGTGCGACAATCGAGCACGGCACAGCGAATGATCGTAGCGACAATTTCTATTCCGTCGCTTACTGGTATCAGACCGAGCCGCATGCTCCATTTCCCGCGCTGCCACCGGTGGAGAAGCGCATCCCGAGGGTGATGATTCCCGCTTGGGCTCAGTAGTGATATCTGTTGGGGTCAGGCCTAAGAGTTTGAAAAACTCGACCTCGAGGCTTCAGGGGCTGATGCCCCTGAAGAAACCAACCGACTCACGGCGGGGTTGAAACCCCGTCCTTCCAAGAATAAGCGTTTTTCGACAAACTGCTATGCGGCTTCGCGCCGATAGAGTAGATAGGCACGAATGAACGAGTCGATATCCCCGTCGAGCACTTTTTGGACGTCGCCCCGCTCCGCCTTGGTGCGGTGATCCTTGATGAGCTGGTAGGGCTGCATCACGTAGGAACGAATCTGGCTGCCGAAGCTGATCTCGGGTTTCGATGCGTCCAGCTTTCGCATTTCCGCCCGCCTCTTCTCAATCTCCTGCTCGTACAGTTGCGACCGCAGCACTTTCATGGCGAGCTCGCGATTCTTGTGCTGGCTTCGTTCGTTCTGGCACTGCACGACAATCCCGGACGGCAAATGCGTGATGCGCACGGCCGACTCGACTTTGTTGACGTTCTGCCCGCCATGGCCGCCTGCGCGGAACGTGTCGATGCGAAGCTCCTCGGGCTTCACTACAATATCTATCCGATCGTCAATTTCCGGAATAACGAACACAGAAGCAAATGAGGTGTGGCGCCGCGCAGCTTGGTCGAATGGTGAAATTCGCACCAGCCGATGCACGCCGCTTTCGCCCGCCAGCATGCCGTAGGCGTTCTCGCCCTCGATTTGGACTGTGGCGGATTTAATGCCGGCTTCCTCGCCGGGTGTGGAGTCGAGCACTGTGGCTCGAAAGCCTTTTTGTTCCGCCCAGCGAAGATACATGCGCAGGAGCATCTCGGCCCAGTCCTGCGACTCCGTGCCCCCTGCTCCGGGCTTGACTGTAAGGATGGCATTCAGGCGGTCGCTCTCTCCCGCCATGAGTGTTTTCGTCTCGAGCCCCGCGACGAAGGTGTCGGCGGCGGCAAGCTCCTTCGCAATATCTTCCAGGAGCGCATCGCGCTGCGCATCGCCGCGTTCTTCGTGGGCAAGCTGAAAATATGTGTCGATGTCGCTGGCTTTGGTGTCCAGCGCCTTTTCGGCATTGGCGCGCTCTTCGAGCAGCTTGCGCTCCTGCAAGAGCGATTGCGCCTTTACTTGTTCCTGCCAAAAATTGGGATCGTTGATTTTTACTTCGAGATCGGCGATCTGTTTCGTTGCGGCGGCGGCGTCAAAGATAACTCCGCACAAGCTCGATGCGCTTCTTAAGGCCTTCGTAGCGGTGCTGCAAGTCTTCGATGTGTTCAGCCATCCTCAGATCCTCTTTTGGTCTTTTCCCGTCAATGTGCGCACGACTTCAACGCTTTCCATTCACGAATGCCATTCCCACAAGCATAAACGAAGCGAGCACGCACAGCCAGGCGAACCAATCGCCGAATCGCGCGTAAGGCGTCAGGTCCGTGCGAAAGTCGTACGGCGCATCGAGTTCCCCGCGAACGTCAGTCGCAAGGCGCGAGACGATTCGCCCGTAAGGATCCACGGAGACCGTGAATCCATTGTTTGTATCGCGCAATAGCCAGCGGCGGTTTTCCACGGCTCGCACGCGCGCCATCATCAAATGCTGCGCGGGGGCCGACGAGCGGCCGAACCACCCATCGTTGGAGATGTTGATTAGCAGTTCCGCGCCGCCCACAGTAAACTTTCGCACTTCGTCGGGGAAGATCGCTTCAAAACATATAAACACGCCACATCTCCCGCCGCGAAGCTGGCCCACGCGGTAAGAAGTCCCCGGCGTGAAGTCGGAAATGTCTGCCGTCAGCCGGCGCGCAAAGCCTAGCCACTGGCGCAGGGGAACATACTCGCCGAAGGGCACCAGGTGAATCTTATCATAGGAAAAAACCTGCTGGCCGGATGCGTCGAGAAGCACAGCGCTGTTCGTAGCAAGCCATTCTCCCACCGGCTTTTGTTTCCAGTCCACCACGCCGACGAGAAATTCCCCATTCGAGGCGCGGGCGACACGAATTGCGCGAGCCGCAAACGCAGGCTCTTGCAAGCTGAAGGGCGCGGGGACTTCGGGCCACACGATCAATCCCGGCGTCTTCTTCGCGGCGTCAATACTGATGCGCTCGAGCTCATCAAGCTCTCCCGCGTGAAGATCGAGCCAGTTCGCGGGATAGTGCTCCGATTGCGGAAAGTTCGTCTGAACTAGGTGCGCCACGTGTTGCGGGGCAACCGGCTGAGGCACGAAGTAGCCTCCAGCCGCAGCAATCAGAATCAGCGCCGCCGTGACCCCAAGGACCCACTTCCACACGGGGGTCGCCCACGTCAGAGCCGCATATACAAGGAGCGAACTGTACGCCGCGATGACGAAACTCAATCCGTAGATTCCAGTCACCGGCGTCAATTGCAGAAACGCAAGGTTTCCGCTGGCCGCGTAACCGGCCAGGTTCCAGGGAAAACCAACGATGGGAAGATGTGTGTGCGCAAATTCGAGTGCTACCCACAGGAATGGAGCAAGCACACAGGCTAATTCCTTGCTTTTCTTCGAAGCAATCGCCACTCCCCAGGTGAAAACTGCGCAGAGGATTCCACTCATGGCCCCGATCAACATCAGAATTCCCACAGAAGTCCATGGATCCACGTCGCCATATTGCTGCATCACCTGAGCGATCCACGGAAGGCATAACAGACAAAAAACAAGCCCGTGCAGGAAACCGTACAGGGGCGCGCTAGCGGGCCGCGCTCCGCAGGATGCCAGCGCCAGCATGCCGACAGAAATCCACGCGAGCAGCGGCAGATTGTAATTCGGAAATGAGAACGCCAAGCCAGCGCTGCTCGCCAGTGCAAGCAGCACTCTCGTTTGCCAGGGGATATTCATTCAGCGCTTGATGATTGTCTTGAAGCCGGCGCGCTCAAGCTCGTGTTTGGCGGCTTCAGCCGATTGCTGGTCGGGATACGGGCCGACCTGAACGCGGTAAAAGTTGTCTGATGTGGGAGCCACTACGAAGGCCGGAAATTTCTTCTGCTGTGCGGCGTCGGCCATCGCCAGAGCGTCGCTTTCTCGGATCAAGGCGGCCACTTGAACAACAATCGCTCCCTTCAGCATTTTAGGCGGCTGGAAACGCGCCGTGGTTGGGGCCGTAACAGGCTTGGAAACAGGCGCAACCGGCGCAGGGGTCGCCTTGGCGGAGACGTCCGATGAATGTGCCGGGGCAGCTGCGGGCGCTTTTGGCACAGATTCGAGGTGGTTCTGGTCCTTCTTCGAGTAGAAGTCCCATTCCCCGCCGGAGGCGGGGGAAGGAGACGGTGTCTCCTTAGCCTTTACCGGGGACGGCTTCGCGGGTGCGCTCTTTTCTCCCGCATCGGAGGCGTGCACGGGGCCGCCATATTGCGTTCGCCCCATGACGTAGCCGAGCGTGAAGAAAACTCCGCAAAGGAGCACTACGCCGAGAAACAGTCCTACCAAATGCCGGCTTTCCAACACCCGCTCGCCGCCCCCGCGTTTTCCGTTGCCTCCCGCCATTCGCTCCTACTTGGTGCCCGCCAGCGTCTTCGTCCACTGCGAAATCAGGTCGATCGGCAGCGGAAATACGATGGTGGTGTTTTTTTCGACGCCGATTTCGGTCAGCGTCTGTAAATACCGCAACTGGATCGAAGCCGGCTCTTTTTGCATCACGCTGGCGGCTTCAGCTAGTTTTGCCGAAGCTTCCAATTCGCCGGCGGCGTGAATGACCTTGGCGCGGCGTTCTCGTTCCGCCTCCGCCTGCTTGGCGATGGCGCGCTGCATGTTTTCCGGAATATCGACCTGCTTGACTTCAACCTTCGTTACCTTGATACCCCAAGGCTCGGTATCCTGGTCAAGAATAAGTTGCAGCTTGGCGTTTACCTTTTCGCGCTCGGAAAGGATCTCATCCAACTCGAACTGGCCGACCACGCTGCGCAGGTTCGTCTGGGCAAGCTGCGACGTGGCATACAGATAGTTTTGCACCTGCGAAAGCGCCAGGTTCGCATCGACAACGCGGAAGTAGCACACGGCGTTCACTTTCACCGAGACGTTGTCGCGCGTGATGACGTCCTGCGGCGGCACGTCGAGCGTCTCGACACGCAGCGACATTCGCGTCAGCTTGTCAATGGGGAAAAATACCAGGCGCAGCCCCGCCGGTTTCGGCTCCGGGAGCATGCGCCCCAAGCGCAATACTACGCCTCGCTCCCATTCCTTGATGACGTAAACGGAATTGAAAAACCAGATCAAGAAGACGATAACTGCCACCACAAGTCCGACGGTCACAATGTCCATCGCTGCCTCCTGAATGCTTCTCTTTTCAAGATACCGACGGCGTCGACTCCACCGGCTCGACGTTCAGCGTGAGCCCCTTCACACTCTTCACGCGCACACGAGCGCCCTTCGCAAGGCTCTGCCCTCCGGGCGCGCGGGCTTGCCATAATTCGCCGTGCACAAGCACCATGCCCGGACTGCCCGCGCTCGGCGCGACGGTCACTTCCCCAAACTCGCCGGCCAGCTCTTCCTTGCCCGTGGATTGCTTCCACGCATACGAACGCAAAACGAGCCGCATAAGAAAAATGACAATAAGGCCAAACGGGATGGCAACACTCAGAGCAATCCACAGGTTTACGCCCATTCCCGTCATCGGAGAACGAATCAGCATCAGTGCGCCCAGCACCATAGACAGGACTCCTCCCACACCAAGAATGCCGTGCGTTGGGAATTTGGCCTCGAGAACGAAAAATACCAGAGCAAGAATTATCAGCAACACTCCCGTCAAATTCACGGGCAGCATGTGCATCGCGAATAGCGCCAGCACCAGCGCGATCCCGCCGATCACGCCCGGCGCAAAAAGCCCCGGGTGATTGAATTCCGTATATAGCCCCAGCACGCCGACGATCAGCAAAATAAAGAAGACATCCGGCTGCACTATCCGGTAGAAGAATCTCTCGCGCGCGGTCATTTCCCGCGGCACGACAATGGGGTGAGAAAGCGCAAGCTGCGTTGTCGAACCATCGAATCGCGTAATCGTGCGGCCGTCGAGCTTCACGAGCAAATCTTCAGGTGACGAGACGACAAGATCGATCAGTTTGCCATCGAGCGCCTCTTTGTCACTGAAGGCCTTCGCGTCCGTCACAGCCGTCACGGCAAGATCCACGTTGCGCCCGCGTTTGGTGGCATAGCTCCGCAGAAACGCGGTCACATCGTTGAGGACCTTCTTGTACATCGTTTCGTCGATTTTGACCGCCTGGCCGAACATCACGAACACCGGCGAGGCGGCGCCTGTCTCGGTGCCCGGAGACATCGCTGCTACATCGGCAGAAAGCAAAATGTAGAACCCGGCCGAAGCAGCCCGCGAGCCCGTCGGCGTGACGTAAACAACCACCGGGACCGGCGACGCAAGGATCGCCGAGATGATCTCTCGCATCGAGCTATCCAGTCCACCCGGTGTGTCAATCGTGATCAAGATCAGGCTGGCATGCTCGCTCCCAGCCTGCCTGATTCCATTGACAATGTATTCAGCCAGGACCGGTTCGATCTCTCCATCAATTTTCAGTTCGACGATTGTTGCCGGAGCAGGGTTCGCAGGGGGAGGGGCGGTCGCTGCCGCACGCGCTGCCAAAACACAAAATATGCCGGCTGCTGCGCATACGCTTAACAATAGGTATCGCAATGCCTTCAGGGCCATCTCGGCGCGTATTATAGCGCGAAAAAACACGAAAACAGCGAAGCCTTCTTTCAACGCAAGGCGGCAAGCCGCTCAGTTGGGATTTGGCTTGTTTGGCTGGGTGAAAGGCGGCTGGACTTGCAGCACCTCCTGGACGCGCGGGTCCTTTATGACGTTTGCAAACGCGGGGTCCGTTTGTGCGGATAAATAATCCTTGTAACCATCGTCGCGCGCCATCTTCAAGTAGTGCGCCGCACGCTCCGCGTCTTTCATTTGCGCATACGCCTTCGCAAGGAAGAAATAAAACAATCCTGGATCGGTCGGAGACCGCTGCTGGATCAGCGGACTGATTCCGCCCTTATGCTCGAAAATGGCCGGGTCAATTGCCAGCGCCTTCCCAAACGACTCCATCGCCTCGGGATACTGCTTGTCGGCGAAATACGAGTAGCCAAGGTTGCTGTAGATTGCCGCCATGTCGGTCCCGAAAGCGAGCGCTTTCCTGCAAAGAGCTATGGACTTGGCGTAATGCTTCCTTTCATACTCAACCGTGCCGAGATTGTTGATTGGGCTGGAGAAGTTTTTATCGGCGGCCATCGCCTTCTTGTAATAGCGCTCCGCGAGCCTGAATTCGTCTAACTGCTGGCAGGCCACGCCGGCCTTGTTGAGCAACTGGGCGTTCTTAGGCTCTTCTTTGATTAACTGCTCGTAAGCAGCCAGCCCCTGGTTGTACTCCTTGCGAGCCATTAGGATGTCCGCGTGCAATTCGGCGGCTTCCCGTGGCGTCATCGTGGATGGCGTTTGCGTTGATGTCGCAGGCGCTGCTGGCTGCGCATTGTCGGGTTGCTGGGCGTAACTTACGAATGTAACGAAGAGGACTGAGGAAACGGTGAAGAGGGTCAATCGTCTCATTGCCCCGCTCCATTCTCCGACTCCAACCTAGTGCTGTGGCTTTGTGGAGTCTGCAGGCTTTTTACCCTCGCCGAATATACCAAAGATTTTATCGAGGAGACCCTTTTTCTTCTCCGGCGGGTTGGCAGGCTGAGCACCCGGATCTTGGCCTGGCTTTGCACCGGGAGCATTCTTCTGGCGAGGCACATTCGAGGGGTTAAATGTGCTCGCTGCGGGGTTGGGAGTAGGCGGAGGGGGCTGATTCCCTCCACCGCCAACGAGGTGCGACAGCCAGGAGGCAGGTGCAGACTGCCCTGAGCGGCCACCGTGCAGCTCGCAGTATTGCGTAGGTTCGCTGCCGGCCACGAAATATTCCTCAACGGCATTCGGGCATGACTGTGTGGCGAGTTGCCCAGTTTGCGGGTCGATGGTAGCGGCCACTACCCCTGGCGGGGGTTCAAACCCCCGTGTGTTTCGATACTGGGGGAGCGTGACAGCCCGCTTCATAAACTCCGCCCAAATGGGCGCGGCAGACGCGCTGCCGGACATCCCGAGGTCTCGATTGTCGTCAAAGCCGACCCAGACAACACACAGCAGGTTCGATGTAAATCCCGCAAACCAGCCATCACGCGAAGTGCCCGTCTTGCCTGCTGCGGGGGCTTCGAAACCCAGAGAGCGGACCGACGCTCCCGTCCCGTGGTTGACCACATCTTCCATCAGGCTTGTCACCAAGTATGCGACGCGTGGATCCAGGACAGGCCGCGTCTGGAGTCCAGCAAACTCCTCGACTTTGCCATCCTCAGTGACTACGCTGCGAATGAAAAGTGGCTCGGCGCGCACGCCATCGGCTGCAAATGCCGTATATCCCGCGGCAACGTCGAGAGGGGTCATCTCGTAGGCGCCCAACGCCACCGCTGGAGTGGGCTGGATGTTCGAGCCGAGCCCCATTTGTCGCGCCACGTCCGTCACCCGCTGGTAACCGATCATCTCCGCCACTTTCACCGTGGCAACGTTGAGTGAGTGAATGAGCGCATCGCGCACTGTGACCGTTCCGTAGAATTCCTCGCCGTAGTTATTGGGAGTGTATTCCTTGCCGTCGAATTCAAATGTTGTGGGAACATCATCCACGGTCGTGACAGGCGTCACGACAGGCTGGAATCCTTCAGCTGCATTGTCGAATGCCGACGCGTAAACGAATGGCTTGAACACGGACCCAGGCTGGCGCCGCGCCAGGGCGTGGTTGAGTTGGCTTTCCCCGTAGTCGCGTCCTCCGACAAGCGCGCGAATTTCGCCGGTATGCGGGTCGAGGGCTACGAGCGCCGTTTGCACGCGAGGCACGGCTTCGCCCTTCTTCTTCCATGCCGCGTAGCGTTTTGCAAGAAGTTTATCCACGCCCTGCATTCCGGCTTGAACGGCTTCCGCGGCGGCGCGTTGCAAGCCAGGGTCAAGCGTCGTGTAGATCCTGTAACTTTGGTTTTCGAGATCGCTTTCCGAGTATTTTTCGAGGAGGTGGTCTTTCACCATGTCGACAAAATACGGAGCCGAGCTGCTTTCAACGCCTCCGCTCACAAAATGCAATTTCGCCTTCTTCGCGGCAGCCGCCTCTTCCGGTTTGATGTATGTATCCTCGGTCATTTGGCCCAGCACGCGATCGCGTGCTTCCGCGGCCCGGTCCATATGCCGCTCGGCGGATGAGTAGCGGTTCGGTGCCCGGATGATTCCCGCCAGAAATGCTGCTTCGCCAAGATTCAGTTCACGGACGTCTTTGCCGAAGTAGGCTTGCGCCGCTTCCCCAAACCCGCGGATCGCAAAGCTGCCACGGTTGCCCAGATAAACCTCGTTCGAATAGAGCTCGAAAACCTGCTGTTTCGAGAAACGCTGGTCAATCTCGAGCGCCATGAGCGTTTCCTTCAATTTGCGGCGCCACTCGCGCTTGGTTGAAAAGAAGAAGCTCCGCGCCACTTGCATGTCGATTGTGCTGGCACCCTGCGCCTTCTGGCCAACGCGGAGGTCTGCCATGGCCGCGCCGAGAACACGGATCAAGTCCAGACCTCCATGCTCGAAAAACCGCTTGTCCTCGGCGGCCAGGACCGCATGCACGAGGACGGGAGGGAGATCGTCGAATCGAACGATCCTTCGCTTCTCGCGCGTGCTGTCGAAAAGGTTGGTAATCAGTTCCGGCTCGATCTCAGCTGAATCGCGCTCCAGGCCGCCCGCAAGTTGCGCTATGCGCGAGATGGAACCGCCGGAGAACTCCACGCGCAATCCGTTGCCGCCGTGAAAGTAGGATTCCAGCGACGGCCGAATCTCTACTGCCAACCCTGAAGCGCGAAACTCGCCGGGCGCTCCCGCAACGGAGCTTTCCTGATACCCCGCCCGCAGCAAGTAGCTGGCAAGGTCATTTGACCGCAGCGGCTCGCCGACAAAGATGTGTCCAACGCCAGAGTAGATGCGAGAGGTATTCTGGAAAACCTGCCCTGTGAGGTGCTGGTCGATCAGCCGCCCGAATTGAATGTAGTAGTAGGTGAGGAACGACGCAGCCGCGAGCAGCGCCACCAGTGCCGTGACGAGCAACCCAATGCCAAAGCGCGATGTCCAGAAGCCGCGGGCAATGCGAATCTGCAATCGATCTCTCCCTTAAGCTTTTCGATCGGGCATCGGCCAATCCACAAGCGCTGGAGGAACAGGCAAAGCTTTCCCCCGCCCCCCCATGCCATCTGGGTTACCCATTCTCATCGATTGCTATTCTAAATCGTATGGTTGTCTGCGTGGGGATGAAATTCCAGATTGAACTCGTATACCTCCAGGTCCACATGGACAACGTAATTAACCACAATGGTTACGGACGTGTCCACGACAGTCACCCGGATATCTTCTTTTCGGGCAGGAATGCCTAATTCTTGGATTTTTTTCCAGACCGCCTCGCGGATTTCCTCTTCGCCCTTCTTGCTGGAAATCGCAAAGCGCGCTTCGGTTTGCATCGAATCTTGGAGCTGGTAGTTCAAGACGTATGCGGGGACGACCTTGATGGCTACGAAAACTGCTACGGCGAGAATGAGGACCGTCAGCAAGGTGCCCAGTCTTCCGCGTCCGTGCTCTCGTTGTGCGCTTTGTCGCTGTTTGGAAATGGTGAGTCCTTTCATTTCCATCCGATCTGGAACCGTTGATATCAATCTATCAAGCTCGCAGCGGTACCGGCGTCTCTTCGGCTTCGGCTGTTCGCAATCAGTAAACGCAGCGCCCAACCTAGCGGTGCCTGAATCTCGGGCCTGCGGTTTTGCGTCGCATGTTTTTTCTGCGCAGCGGCTTCCACCTAATGCTCAAAAACCGCCCTAATACGCCTTGGCAAAAATGGCCTTCTCCTGGGAGGGTTTGCCGCAGTAGATGCACTTCCCGGGGCCGCCCGGCTGGTCGATGGGAATGCAACGCATTGTGGCTTTGGTTTCGTCCTTGACCTTTTCTTCGCATTCGCCGCTGCCGCACCACCACGAGGTCGCGAAGCCCCTCTCGACCGCCTTCTTGAATTCCTCGTAATCGGCCGGCTCGAACGTATTTGTTTTGCGGAACGCCAGCGCACGGTCGAACAGCGCCTTCTGAATCTCTTCGAGCGCACTTGCAACGGCCGCCGAAATCCCCTGCTGCGCGACGAACGACTTTCCTTCCCTTCCTGGACGGTCGCGCCGCGCCAGCACAACCGAACTCTTCGCCACATCCTTCGGCCCAAGTTCGATGCGCAATGGGACGCCGCGCATTTCCCAGTCGTTGAATTTGAATCCGGGGCTCACCCCCTCGCGTAGGTCCATCTTCACACGGATGCCTGCGTCCACCAACTCTTTGCGCAATCTCTCCGCGTTTTCCAGCACACTCGCTTTTTCGTCGTCTGTCTTGAATATCGGCACGATGACGGTTTGGTAAGGCGCAAGCCTCGGTGGCATGATCAACCCCTGATCGTCGCCGTGGACCATGATGATGGCGCCCACAAACCGCGTTGACATGCCCCACGACGTCGTCCAGCAATACTGCAGCACGCCGCCTTTGTCGAGATAGCGTATTTCGAACGCCTTCGCGAAGTTTTGCCCAAGGTTGTGCGACGTTCCAGCTTGTAGCGCTTTGCCGTCGCCCATCATCGCCTCGATGGAATACGTCTGGTCCGCTCCCGCAAACTTCTCCGAATCCGATTTGCGCCCCGGAATGACGGGGACGGCGGCTTCGCGCTCGGCAAAGTCGGCGTAGATTTCCAGCATTTGCCGCGTTTCGGCGGCGGCCTCTTCCGCCGTGGCATGCGCCGTGTGGCCCTCTTGCCAATAGAATTCGAGTGTGCGGAGAAAGAGCTTCGTCCGCAGCTCCCAGCGCACAACGCTGTTCCACTGGTTCATCAGCACCGGCAGATCGCGGTAAGACTGAATCCACTTCGCCCACGCATGGCCAATTATCGTTTCCGACGTAGGCCGGATCACGAGCGGCTCTTCCAGCTCCTCTCCGCCGCCGATCGTCACCACCGCTAGTTCTGGAGAAAAGCCCGCCACATGCGACTTTTCCTTCTCGATAAAGCTCCGCGGGATTAGTAGCGGGAATGCAGCGTTCTCGTGACCTGTCGCCTTGAACCGCCGGTCGAGCGCCGCCGTGATGTTCTCCCAGAGCGTCCAGCCATAAGGCCGGACGATCATGCATCCTCGCACCGGGGCGTAATCGGCTAGCTCGGCTTTCAGCACGACTTGGTTGTACCATTCCGAAAAATCTTCGCTACGCGTTGGAAGTTTCTGGTCCGACATTCCTGGCTGGCTCTTTTCTGCGCGAATTCGCTTTGGCGCGATTCCGCGCCTTTGAACGACGCCGATGTAAACGATTTAGGTTAGGGGAGTTGTTGAGCGAAGTCAATCAACGCTTCTACACGTGTGCGGGCGAACATCGGGCCTTGCCATTGACCGCAACGATTATATAGAATCTCTACCACTCACTTGGAGTGAGCGAACCGCTCACCCCGATTCTGAAAAACGATTGCCCGGAGGACCATCATGATCGTAACAAGAAAGCTGGCGCCGCTAGTTGTTGCGCTTGTTTGCGCGTTGGCAGTGAGCGTTGCCTTTGCATCCGCTCAAGAGAACAAGCCGGCGCAAACTCCCCCCATAGACGAAAAGACTGCGACGGAAATGATGCAGAAGCTCGCCACCCCTGGCGAAGGGCACAAAAAGCTCGACGTTCTTGTCGGGTCGTGGAATGCGAAGTCGTCCATGTGGGGAGACCCGTCGAAACCGCCGGAAGTCAGCGAAGGCACCTCCGAGCACAAATGGGTGCTTGGCGGCCGCTACGTCGAGCAGCGGTTTGAAGGTACGTTCATGGGCATGCCGTTCTCAGGCATCGGCTACACGGGCTACGATAATTACAAAAAGAGATACGTCGGCGTGTGGATGGACTCGGCCGGGACTGCCATGTTCCATACCACCGGCTCGTTCGACGCATCCGGCAAGGTCTTGACATCGGCCGGCAGAATGGACGACTTCACCTCCGGCAAAGTCATCACTATCCGTGAAAAAATGACGATTGTGAATAAGGACGAGGTACTATTCGAAATGTGGGTCCCCGACCCAACCGGAAAGGATTACCTAATGATGAAGATCGACTATACTCGAAAGCAGTGATCAGATCTTTGTCGAGACTGCAAAAAATGTCGCTGCATGCAGCTCCTGAGGGTGAAGCCCATTGCGTCGCTTGGAGAAATCGAACTTGAGGATCGCCTTTATGTCGCCCTTGGCCCTGGCGGTCGTGGCGTTTTCGCTGGCCCCGCTTCAAACCGCCGCTCAATCCGCGGCCGGTGCGGGAACTGCAAGCACAACGCCAGCAACGCCCGAAGCCTCATCCTCCGCGGCGTCTCAGGCGGGGGAACCGGTTGTCACTTACGTTCGCCCGACCGAGCGGATGAAAATCCGCAACTTTGCTTTTGATGCGTTTGGGCCCTACGCATTCGCGAGCGCTGGCATCACAGGGGCAATTCAGCAGGCCGAGTCGAGGCCGCCAGAATGGGGACAGGGCTGGAGCGCTTACGGAGAGCGGGTCGCAAGCAGCTTTGGGATTTCGCTCGTCACGACCACAACACGCTATACGCTTGCGGAAGCATTCCGTGAAGATACGCTCTACTACAGATGCGATTGCAAAGGCATCTTTCCGCGTTTGGAGCATGCCATGATTTCCACGGTAACTGCGCGGCGAGGTGACGACGGCCATCGCGTCCTTTCGTTCCCCGCAGTTGCCGCTCCTTATGCCGGAACGATGGCTGCGACGCTCAGCTGGTATCCTAGCCGTTTCAACCCAATGGACGGCTTCCGGATGGGAAACTACAACCTTCTTTTGCAGGCAGCACAAAACCTCGCCATCGAATTCATCTACGGTGGTCCACACACACTGCTGGGCAAGAAGCACATCCCGGTGGTGTCAAAGATCGCGGCGGATTCAACTCAGGGGAAGACCCCCTAACTTTCTCCGCCAGCCAGATAACCCCTTCGAAGGTGGGTGGCTCTCTATTGGTATAACTTGGCCTTTGGCCATAGCTCGGCCAGCGGTCTCTTTATGCCGCGACAAACCATGATCGGAATGCCGTCTTCGTAGGGCTGTATCCAAGGCGCTGAAAACCTTGCCGCCGATTCCGAACTGGTGAATGCTCGCGCGACATCACGGCAGTTGCCGCCAACGCAGATGACTATGTTGCCGGTGTGCCCTTGCGGTCCCCAAAGGTAATACTGGTTGTGTCCGCTGATGACGGCTGGGACACCGTACTTTGCTCCGAAGAACTCGATTGCCGCTGCCTCGCCGTAGTTCTGCGCCAAGACGACGGCCTCTGCGCGTTCGCTCGGCGGCAGTGACCGATATACCCGGGCGACGATCTCCGCAAGTTCGGGCCAGCCATGCATGTCCGCATAGTCGCTTCCTAATTGCGGGTCGCGCTGATGTTCCGTCGCGAGGGCCTCATGCCCGATATGCAGGGACTTCATCAACCAGATTCTATAAATAACGAACTGCTGTTCCGGCAGAACCGGCATCGTCAGCGGAATGAAGGCGATCCCGACGACCAGCACAAAGGCTGCCACGGCTACCCGTGCGATACGCAATCCGTTCGTCCAGTTTGCTATAGCCACGGCACCGGCCGCCATCAGGCAGGGGTAAGCGTCGGCGGGATAGTAGTGCTTCCCGTGCATGACAATCATCAAGCCAATCAAAATGGGGAACGCGTATCCAAGGAAACGAAACCGCGCGTTCCAGAGGAGCCAGACCCATCCGATGATCCACACGACGGACAGTAACATCCCCATGATCAGAATCTGTTGAAACAGATACATGAGCGGTCCGACGATGACATTCTTGCCGTGCTGAACATTACGGAGAAGCTCCAGCATGGGAAAAGCAAAATGCGCCTGCCAAAGGAAGTTCGGCAACGCAATGAGGCCAGCCACGATGCCTCCGGCGATAAACCATCGCGTGAAGAGAATTCGCCGCTCAGCCGTGAGCAGCAGCCCAGCCAACATCGCCACAGCAAAGAACACCACACTGTATTTGCTCTGGATGCAGATTCCGATAATGGTCCCGATCGCGAGCCACCAGCGCCGATCAGCCCCCTTCGTCAAACGCACCACGTAAAGCGTCGCCAGCGGCCAGAGCCAGAGACCGACCATGTCGGGGGAAACTTTCATCCCGAAGTTCACCAACACGGGAGCGAAGAACACTACAAGCGCTGTAAGGATTTCGGCGTACACCCCGCCGCCGAATTCGAGTGCGAGCAAACACGAGGCATACACGCCACCGACAGCGAAAAACGCCGGAAACGCGCGCAAGAGGAAGAGTGAGTGCCCGAACATCTGCGATGCCACGGCCAAAATTGGCGCCACGGGAGGTTGGTCAACATAGCCCCACTGCGGGTGCTGGCCGCAAATAATGAAATACAGTTCGTCGCGGAAGAAACCGTAGTGCGGATTGCCCGCCAAGTGAATCAGAAAAGTTGCGAAGGCAGCGAAGAGTGCGACGCGAGATTCCTTTGTATTCCACATCTCATGTTCCCGGAGAGGGAATGAAATGCTTCGTGTGAGGGCATGATTTTGCCACACAATTCGCATTTCGGAAGATTCTTTGTATTCCGACATCCAGATTCGATTGTTTTGTTTCTGAGGACTTCGGGCCAGCGCTAGGAGGACGTCATCAAGTTCGATGTGTGATTCTCGGCAAGCCCCATCGCAACATAACCAACAAGCCCCGCACCGACTCGAAATCTGAAAAAGAGGGATTGGCTTAAGTCAACGTGGACGACGCGGCTGAGGCAACGCCACTCCGGCAAATCTCTCCCGGCAATTTCCTTCGGCAGTTTCAGATATATCTCGATGTCCGAGCCTGCGTGGAAAGGGGTGTTTGTTTCAAAACAGACCCCGAGGCGCGAGACATTTAACGATTCGACTTCTTGTGCGGGGATTCCATTTTGACTGAGAGGGCAAATCCTTAACGGGATTCGGACTTCGTGTCGTGGTGCTCGCCTTCTATTGCGAGCCTCGTCCATGGCTTCCCTTTCACGGTTGAAATTGTCGGGGCCCTCGCTTGGGGTCGAAGGCCCCGCTGAACCTCTCCTCCCGGTCCGTTACCTCATGACACCAGAACTGAGAGCATTATTCTGAGCATCCCTCTCAGAGAGGGACCGGGAGCTTGCTACCTGTGGCTGAAATGCCGTACCCCTTCCGAACCGCATTTCCGCCAGCGCCAGGTCTGCGAGAGGTTCTTGGTTTCGACGTTAGTCTTATTCGATGAGTTGTCAAGTACCAAACGTGTCTAGTACGTTGGGGTTCTGTGATTCATGTGTGTGCCATCATGGGAAACCAACAAAACAAGCGCTACGACCTCTGTTTCGCCTCATCTTTGCCCATGCGTAGCTGCGCTCCTTCTTACCTCCTCTTTGGCGATCGTGCTGCCGATTCACCAGGTGTCTTCGTTTGCAAAGACCGCAGCGCTCCGATAAAATCGCCGCGAAGCTTTTCGATGACCATTCCATCGAATTGCAAATCCTGATGCGCGCCAACCAAGCCGCAAACGCGGGTGTAATGAAATGACACAAGACACAACCGAATTGAGAAGGATGAGCCGTCCGCTCGAAGAAGTGGACCCCGAAATTGCAGAGGTCCTCCGCGAGGAAGTTTGTCGCCAGGCTACGGGCCTCGAGTTGATTCCTTCGGAGAATTTCGTTTCCGAAGCCGTGCTTGAGACCATGGGTTCCGTGCTGACCAACAAATATGCCGAAGGCTATCCGGGCAAGCGCTATTATGGTGGGTGCGAATTCGTCGATAAAGCGGAGCAGCTCGCCATCGACCGCGCGAAGGCGCTCTTCGGCGCGGAGCATGCCAACGTTCAGCCGCATTCCGGCACCCAAGCGAACGTTGCTGTCTATATGACCGCACTTCAACCGGGCGATACCGTTCTCGGGATGAATCTTGCGCATGGAGGACACCTGACGCACGGGCACCCCCTGAATTTTTCCGGGAAGACGTACAAGTTCATTGCCTACGGCGTCACGAAAGAAACGGAGACGATCGACTACGATGAACTGGATCGTTTGGCGCACGAGCACAATCCGAAAATGGTGGTAGTCGGCGCGAGCGCGTATTCGAGGATCATCGATTTTCCGCGGATGGCGAAAATCGCGCAGTCAGTGGGGGCGATGCTCTTTGTGGATATGGCACACATCGCGGGCTTGGTTGCAACGGGCGTGCACCCCAGCCCCGTGCCGCACGCCGATTTTGTTTCGACCACAACACACAAGACGCTTCGCGGCCCTCGAGGGGGCTTGATTCTCTGCCGCGAGAAATATGCGAAGGACCTCGATCGCACCACGTTCCCCGGTGTTCAAGGCGGCCCGCTGATGCATATCATCGCGGCAAAAGCTGTCTGCTTGAAGGAAGCCACCGAGCCGGGGTTCCGCGAATATCAGCAACAAGTGGTGAAAAACGCACAAGCGCTTGCGGCCGGACTCGCGAAGCGGGGCTTCCGCATCGTCAGCGGCGGAACGGACAACCACCTTTTCCTCGTGGACATGCACTCGCGTGGATTCACGGGCCGCGACGCACAAACGGCGCTCGAACACGCGGGGATTACAACCAACAAGAATGCGATTCCGTTTGATCCCCTGCCGCCAGTGAAAGCCGGCGGGATTCGCCTGGGCAGCCCTGCCGTCACGACTCGAGGGATGCGCGAGCCCGAGATGGAGAAAATCACCGCATGGATCGCCGAAATCCTCGAACATCTCGGCGACACGGCAACCGAGCAGCGCGTGCGCGGTGAAGTTGCAGCGCTTGCCGCGAAGTTTCCGCTGTACTCCCGCAGACTCGCTGCAGGTGGCATGGCGGCTGCCGCGTTCAGAAGTTACGGCACGGAGCACTAGTTTACTTGCCGAGCCCCCTCCAGGGCCGGCAAATACTACAAAACCTCAATCTGCAATTCCGTGATGCGACCCTCGCGAATCGAGAACGCACGAACGTGCCTGGGTGCGTCAGCTTGCGGCGCAATGATGAAGTAGGCGGCATCCGGATAATAGCTGCGCTCGATGTCGCGAATGGATGGCTCGTTCTTGCCATTGGGATGCGAATGGTAGATGCCCAACATTGTTAACCCTGCAGCTCGAATCTCTCGCATATACCGGAATAGCTCTTCCGGCGCGATTTCGTACTCAATTGCTGGATTGGCCGCCGCATTCGTCGCCGGGAAGAATTCCGTGATGGCACCATCGCGCCCCGCAAGCAGGCCGCAGCATTCCTTCTCAGGCGCCCGCCGTGCGAGCTCCGTGAGCCTCGCCACCAACTCCTTTCGGATTCGAATCACGCCATCCACACAGGAAGTTTACATCGCGATTGCAAACTGTGGGCAGGATCTCACCGCCCGGAGGACAGACGACGGGCGAGGACACTGTGAATACGAAAGCACATTCGGGGCGCATCAGAAATGCGCCCCCTGAGATTTCAACCTATAGCCGTGCCTACGCCTTTTGGGCCTGACGGCGAAGGAACGTTGGCACGTCGAGATCGTCCGCAGGCACTTCCTGGATCACATCGCTGACGTTGCGTGCTACTTGCTGAACCACGTTGGTTTGTTCGCGCGCTGCCTTCCAGGTCTTGGGCAGATACGACGGGCGTGTGTGTGTGCGGCGTCCCGCCACTTCGCGGAATCCGGCAGCAATCACCGTGATTTTCACCGACTCCTTCATCGCGTCGTCCTGCACGGCGCCGAAAATAATATTTGCGTTTTCGTGCGCCGCCTTTTGGATGATCGACGATGCTTCGTGAACTTCTTGCAGGCTCAGCGACGACGAGCCCGTGACGTTGATGAGAATTCCCTGCGCTCCTTGGATGCAGTTGTCTTCGAGCAGCGGGCTATTGATGGCGCGGTTGGCGGCGTCGATCGCGCGATTCGAGCCCGAAGCGACGGCCGTGCCCATCACTGCGTACCCTTGTCCCGCCATGATCGTCTTCACATCGGCGAAATCACGATTGATGATGCCGGGAATCGTGATGATGTCGCTGATTCCCTGCACGGCTTGGCGCAGAATGTCGTCCGCGATGCGGAACGCTTCGAAGAAGCTCGTGCCGTGCTCGACGCATTCCATCAGCCGCTCGTTGGGAATCACGATCACCGTGTCCACGCAGCCCACGAGTTCGCCGAGCGCTTCCTCCGCCTGTTGCATTCGGCGCTTGCCTTCAAAGGCAAACGGCTTCGTGACCACTGCAACGGTCAGCGCGCCGAGTTCGCTCGCGAGATTCGCCACTACGGGCGCGGCTCCGCTCCCGGTGCCACCACCGAGGCCGGAGGTGACAAAAACCATGTCGGCGCCGTCAAGCGCTTCGAGAATCTTCTCCGTATCCTCGAGCGCCGCTTTGCGCCCGATCTCGGGGTTGGCGCCAGCGCCCAAGCCCTTCGTCAGCTTGGCACCCAGCTGCAGCTTCACGGACGCCTGCGACAGCTTCAGCGCCTGCAGATCGGTATTGGCAGCAATGAACTCCACCCCCTCGACCTTGGCGCGGATCATGCGGTTGACGGCGTTCGACCCGCCACCTCCCACGCCGATCACTTTGATCTTCGCGCCGCTCTGCGGCTCTTCACTAAACGAAACTCGTATGCCCGGTCCTTTTGGCGTCATTCTCTCCCCCCGTTTTTAACGCAATGCGATTTCCTTCTCACGCCCCCGCAAACATGCTTTTCAATTTACCCACCCAGCCGGTGGGACGCGCTCCGGCAATGCGCCTTGCGCGCATCCCGTAAAGCACAAGCCCCACGGCTGTCGAATACTCGGGCCGGGAAACCTCCTCGCTCATTCCTTCGAGCCCGCGCGGCGCGGCGACGCGCACCGGCAGATTGAAAACCCGTTCGGCCAGTTCAACCAATCCGCGAAGGTGCGCTCCACCCCCTGTTAGAACAATTCCCGCGGGAATCTGCGATGCGAGCCCGGCGCGGCGCAATTCATCCCGCACGAGGATCATCAGCTCTTGCGACCTGGGCTCCACGATCTCCGACAGCATCCGCGCAAAGACGGTCCTCGGCGGGCGGTCGCCCACGCTGGCGATTTCAATTCCAAAATCCTGCTTCACCAGATCCCGAAGCGCGCAAGCGTGTTCGCGCTTGATTTTTTCGGCTTCCGGAATCGGCGTGCGCAAGCCGACGGCAAGGTCGTTCGTGAAATGATCTCCGCCGACAGGCACCGCCCCCGTGTGCCGTACGACGCCGCCCGTATAGGCAATCATCTCCGTTGTGCCGCCCCCGATATCGAGCAGGCAACTCCCAAGCTCTCGCTCGTCTTGCGTCAAACAAGCTTCCGCCGAGGCGAGCGGCTCGAGCACCGTGTCGTCCACGCGCACGCCCGCGCGATTCACGGCCGTGACAATGTTCTGTGTCGCCGTGCCGGAGGCGGTGACGATATGCACGTTCGCCTCCAGGCGCTGCCCAACCATTCCGATCGCGTCGCGGATGTTGTCTTGCGCATCCAGGGAAAACTCCTGTGGCAGGACGTGCAGCACTTCGCGGTCTTCCGGCAGAGTGACGCCGCGAGCCGCTTCAATCGCGCGGCGAACGTCGTCGCGCTGAACGTCGCGAGGCTTTGCGCCCACGGTGATTCCCCCGCGGCTGTTCACTCCGCGCACATGGCTTCCAGCCACGCCGATCAGCGCTGACTCCACGGGCACGCCGACAATCGTTTCCGCCTCCTCGACTGCACGCCGGATCGAACTGACCGCCAGATCGAGGTTGACGATCTGGCCTTTCCGCCAGCCCTTCGATTCGGCTGCGCCAAACGCGGCAAACTTCGCGCTGCCGTCCTCTTCTACTTCACCGATCAGCGCGCAGGTCTTCGTGCTGCCGATATCGAGCGCCACAATGTGCCGGTCTTTCTTCGTCAACTCGCTTGCTCCTTGGGTGCTTCCATGAATTCGCGCGAACGGTTACGGCGCGCGCTTCGCCGCACTATCTTGCGCCGGATGCACGGCCGCCTGCTCTGGCGTGTCCTGCTTCTCAACCTCTTGCTGTTCGGCAGCCGTTGGTTCCGGATTTGCCACCACCTCCCCGTTGAATCGCAAATCCAATGACTCCAGGCGGCCTGCCTTCGCCCGATACTGGCTGATGTTCTCAATCAGCGTCCGGTATTTGTTCTCGAAATCGCCGTCGCCGAAGTGCACCAGCACAGGAACATCCGCCATTCCCGGCCCCTCGCTGAAAACCCCGCCCGGCATCGAGCCGCCCTGTAGTCCCGAGATCGTCGCGCGCAAATCGTTCGCATCCGAGAGGTCCACTTCGCTCACCTGCTCCATCGCCCCAACACGTACCGCCTCCACCTGCTGCGAAAAACCGGCAAACATCTGCATGCGCCGTTCGCGGTCGTCCTGTTCCATCCCGGCGCTAATCCCGGTCACGACCGGAAAATGAAAGTCACCTTCCAGTGGACGCTCCAGAATGACGCCATGCACATCTAAAAGCGTAAGTTCACTGCCTTGCCTCAAGAATGCGACCGGCGTGCGCTCTTTGATTTCCACCTGGACCTTGTTTGGCAGCGCGCGCCTCACCGATGCCTGCTCGACCCAGGAAATCGATTCGAGCTGGCGGCGTCGCTCGTTCAACGGAATGCGTAGGACGCTTCGCCCGCGATCCGCCGAAAAAACCTCGAGCACGTTGCCGCGTGCAACGAAATGGTTCCCCGTGAGTTCAACCTGCTCGGGATGAATCAGCGCCAATTGCGGCGCGTGGATAAGAAAACTTCCCACTGCATAAAGCGCCCAAGCGACTACAATCGCGACAGCCAGCCACGCGATCACCCGCAGATACGTCGACCAGGCGCGCCGGCCGAATTTGCGCCGTTTGATTTCCAGCGGCTTCTGCCGCCGGAGATACTTTGGCTCTTCGTCGGCCAGGACTTCCTGGGGGAAAACGTCCGCATCCATGGCTTTCAGTTTTGCCAAACGATCACCTCGTTCTCAAGCTCGACCCCGAACGAACTTTGGACGCGCCCGCGAACATCCTCCATCAACCTCAACATGTCGGCGCAAGTTGCGCGTCCGGCATTGATGAAAAAATTGGCGTGGCGATCGCTTACCATCGCATCGCCAAACCGGTGACCTTTCAAACCAAGATCGTCGATCATGCGGCCTGCCGAAGCGCCAGGAGGATTCTTGAATATGCAGCCCGCGCTCTTTTGGTTGAGCGGCTGGCTGGCGCGGCGCTTTTCGTTGCAAACACGAATACCGGTAATGATCTCCCGGTAGAGTTTTGACGGGAGTTCCAGTTTTGCGCGCAGCATGATGTCGTCGGGCGCAAAGGATGCATGGCGATAGTCGAAGCGAATGTCGTCACCGCGGAGCGTTTCGATTTCGTTTGTCGCCGCGCGGTATAGCTCGACCTCGCGAACGAACGAGCCGATCTGCGTGCCGTAAGCGCCCGCATTCATGCGCAGCGCGCCACCCACGCTCCCCGGCACACCGATGAGTCCTTCCAATCCGCCCAGGTCATGCTTCGCGCAAAAAGTCACCATGCCGCCGAGATCGGCCGAAGCATCCACCATCGCCGCATTGCCTTCGATCTTGATGCCAGGTTGCGCCGTGGGAAGGTGCAAAATCACCCAAGGCAGTTCGCCATCCGCGATCAAAACGTTCGTACCTCCGCCCAGAAATCGGTGTGGAATGTTTTCGTCCGCGAGCAAACGCATCACTTGCGGGATTGCATCGTACTGGCGCAGAAGAAACTCCTCGGTTGTTCCGCCGATTCCAAGCGAAGTTTGCTCGGCAAGCGACACACCGGGACGCAACTCGACTCCGAACTCCTTCAATCGCCCGGCCACCGGTTTGTCGCTAATCCGCATTATGTGGACACCTTTGAACCCAGCAACATTGCTAATTGTTCAAGCACGCGCCCCACGCTTCCGGCGCCGATCGTCAGAACCGCGTCTCCCGGCCGCGCTTCGCGCAAAACAAATTCGACGCCCGCCTGCATGGTGGGCGTGAACACCACATTCTTGTGGCCCGCTGTGCTGATGGCTTCCGCAAGCCGTTCGCCCGCAATTCCCTCGATAGGAGATTCCCCCGCGGCATAGATTTCCGTCACCAGCAGGATGTCCGCCTGGTTAAACGAGCGCCGGAAATCTTCCCAAAGGGCTTGCGAGCGCGTGTAGCGATGCGGCTGGAAAAACACAAGAAGGCGCTTGTAGCCGCAGCCGCGCGCCGCTTCGAGCGTGGCGCGAATCTCCGCGGGGTGATGGCCGTAGTCGTCAATGAGCGTCACGCCGCCGTGCACCCCTTTGATTTCAAATCTTCGGCCCACACCCGCGAAGCTCGCGAGTCCTGTGCGAATCAGGTCCGCTGGCACATTCAGCGCCAGCGCAACAGCGGCGGCCGCGGCCGCGTTGCGCACGTTGTGAATTCCCGGCGGCGACGCAAGATGGAACACACCGAGATCATCGCCGTGATATTTCAACCTGAACTCACTCGCAAGGCCGTTCAGTTTCACGCCGCTGATGACCAAGTCCGCTTGGCTCGATGTGCCATAGGTGATTACCGGCCTCTTTACACGCGGAAGTATGGCCTGCACGTTCGGCTCGTCGAGACACAGGATGACGCTCCCATAAAACGGGACGCGGTTCACAAATTGCACGAATGTATCCTGAATTTCTTCGAGCGAATGGTACTGGTCGAGGTGCTCCCGGTCGATCGACGTGACCACGGCAATCACTGGGGCCAGCAGCAGAAACGAGCGGTCGCTTTCATCCGCCTCGACCACCATATATTCGCCCTGCCCGACTCGCGCATTGGAACCGATGTAATTGACGCGTCCGCCTACGACGAACGTCGGATCGAGATCCGCTGCGGCCAGCACGGCTGCGGCCATCGACGTGGTCGTCGTCTTCCCGTGCGCGCCCGCGACGGCAATCCCATATTTCAGCCGCATCAATTCCGCCAGCATCTCCGCACGCGGGATCACGGGAATCTTCAGCCGGTGGGCTTCCATCACCTCCACGTTATCAGGCCGCACGGCGGACGACATGACGACGACGTGCGCACCGTGCACGTTTTCAGCCTGATGGCCTTCATGAATCGTTGCCCCGAGATTTCGGAGACGCTCGGTCACCGGAGAAAGCTTCAGATCCGATCCCGAAACAGCGTAGCCGCTCGAAAGCAGGACTTCCGCAATCCCGCTCATGCCGCTGCCGCCGATCCCGGCGAGGTGGATGCGTTGGAAGTTGCGAAAAGTGACCATCACTGTTGCGCCGCCTTTTCGAGCAAATCCACGATATCTTCGACGGCACGTGGCCGCGCGAGCAAACGTGCGCGATTTTCCATCTCCGGGATCTTCTGGGGTTCGTCCAGGAAGGAACAAATCTCGTTTGTAAGGCGCTCGGGAGTTAACTGATCCTGCGGGACGATTCGAGCGGCGCCGGCGGCTTGCATGCCCTCGGCATTCCGCATTTGATGCGCGTCGGTGGCAGCTCCGAAGGGAATGAAGATGGCGGCGCGTCCGGCGGCAGATACTTCCGCCACGGTGATCGCGCCCGAGCGGCAGACAATCAGGTCTGCTTGGGCAAACCGCTCCGCCATATTCTCTATAAAGGGGACAACCTCCGCGTGGTATTTGCGCCGCGCATAGGCCACGCGGATTGCATTATAGTCGCGTTCGCCTGTCTGATGCACCATCAAAAGCTGCTCTTTTCGGGCCGCCAGAAGGTCCAGGGAGTCCACCACCGCTCGGTTGATTGGCAGCGATCCCTGGCTGCCACCCGTGATGAGGAGAGTGAACGGCTGGCGACGCTCCTTTTGCGGCGCCGCAAAGAACTCCTTGCGTACGGGAATGCCTGTCGTGACAGCTTTCGAGCCAAATAGGGACGCGGTGTGGTCGAAGCCACATGCGATGCGTGTCGCAACACGCGCGAGAATACGGTTCGTGAGGCCCGGCACGGCGTTGGGCTCGAAAATAACGCAGGGAATCGAATGCATCCGGGCAAGCAGCATCATTGGCCCGGATGCGTAGCCGCCCACGCCAAATGCGGCGTGGAAGCGGTAGCGGCGGAGTATCCTCTCGGAATCCCACAGGCCAGCCGGAAGCATCATCGCATTGCGGACGAGCTTCATCCCGCCAATGCCCTTCAGCCCTGCCACGCGAATCAGTTCGAGCGGCAAGCCCGCCCGCGGCACAAGCTTCGCTTCCATCCCGCGCTCGGTTCCAACGAACACAGCGCCTCTTTCGCCTTCCTGTGCTTCCGAGTCCGCGCGCCGGAGCCACTCTTGGGCAACGGCAATCGCCGGGAAGACGTGGCCACCTGTGCCACCGCCCGCGACTAGCAGATTTCTCGCATTCGCCTTCACGTTTCGTCCGCATGCTGGCTAATGTTAAGGAGAACGCCAGTCGCCAAAAGCGTTACCAGCAGGCTCGATCCGCCGTAACTGATGAACGGCAGCGGAATCCCCTTTGTGGGCATCAGGCCAAGCACTACGCTCAAGTTGACCATCGCCTGCCCGACCACCATGGTTGTGATGCCGAGGCCGAGGGATCTTCCGAAATCGTCCGGAGCTTTCATCGCAGCCACAAAACCCCGCCAGCCGTAGACCGCAAACAGCGTGAGAACAACGGCAGCGCCGATGAATCCAAGCTCTTCGCAAATCACGGCGAAAATGAAATCCGTATGCGCCTCCGGAAGGTAGAAGAGCTTCTGGCGGCTCTCCATCAATCCGACCCCCGTGAAGCCGCCGGAGCCTATGGCGATCAGCGATTGCAGCAATTGAAAACCATGCCCCTGCGGATCGGCGCCAGGGGAAAAGAACGCTTGAACACGCTGCAATCGATAGGGAGCGCGCACAATGGCGAGGTAAAGCAGCGGGAGAATGGCAAGCCCTGCGGCAGCCGCGTAGCGTAGGGAAAGCCCCCCAACAAGCAGCATCACTGCCGCAACGAAACAGACCATGCACGCTGTGCCCATGTCGGGCTCGGCGAGAATCAATCCCACCACCAACAGGACTGTTCCAAGAGCAGGCAGAAGCGTGCGCAAGGGGTCGTTCACTCCGATTCCACCCGGCTCGCGGCGGATTTCAAGGAACCATGCAAGGAAAACGATCACGACAAGGCTCGCGAATTCGGAAGGTTGCATGTTCAGCGGACCTAGATGAAACCAGCGATGCGTTGCATGCGCCCGGTCCAGGGAAAAAACAGCGACCAGCAAAACCAACGTCACCGAGAGACCCGTGAAAATCACTGCAGGCTTTCGCAGCTTGCGATAGTCCGTGTTCATCAGCCAGAACATCCCGGCGATCCCGATGGCAATCCAAATGGTCTGCCGAACCAGAAAATATGAGCCGTTACCATAGTGCTCGCGCGCGGTGATCGCAGAGGCGCTGAAAACCATGACCGCGCCAAACAAACACAGCGCCACCGTTGCGATGAATAGCCAGCGATCGGGTTGAAGGCTGCGAGGCATTTTTTACGCCTTTCGTGGCGCGCCTTTCGCGGTGGCTTCGCCGCCGAGCTTTGCGACAAGTTCCTTGAAAACACTCCCGCGATGCTCGTAGTTTTCGAATTGGTCGAAGCTCGAGCACGCAGGCGCGAGCAAGACGGTGTCGCCGGGCTTCGCGCGAGCCATGGCAGTTTTCACCGCGCGTTCGAGCGTTCCGGCCTGCTCGATCAGTACGGCATCCTTCAAATCCGAAGCGATTTTTTCCGCAGCGGCGCCGATAAGTATCGCCGCGTGCGCCCGTTTGCGAAGTGGCTCGGCAAGAGGCGTGTACGGGCTACCTTTGTCCTTGCCCCCCAAGATGACGATGAGCGGACCGGGGAAAGCTTCGATGGCTTTCAGCGCTGCGTCCACATTGGTCGCTTTCGAATCGTTGTAGAACGCCACGCCGGAGACCTTAGCGACAAATTCCAGCCGGTGCTCGACGCCTCGGAATGTCTTCACGCCAGCGGAGATGGCCGCCGGCTCCGCTCCGGCAAGGAACGCAACAGCGCAGGCAGCCAGGACATTTTCAACATTGTGCTCGCCGCGCAATGGGATTTCATCCGCGCGCGCAAGCATCGTATCCGCGCCTTCGTTGCGAAACACTATCTGTTTGTCGTGCAGGAACGCGCCGGTGGCGACTCGCTTCTGCCGGCTGAACCAGTAAATATGCGAGCGCGAGGGCATGCGCCGCGTTACTTCGGGATCGTCCGCATTGAGGACTGCAGAGTCGCCTTCGCGTTGGTTTTCGAAGAGGCGCATCTTCGCGCCCGCGTAATCGTCAAACGACGCGTGGCGATCGAGATGGTCGGGCGTCAGATTCAGCAGCACGCCGATCTCCGGACGAAACGCATCGATCGTTTCCAGCTGAAAGCTGCTCATTTCAGCGACAATCACGCTCGAATCCGTCGATGCTTCCGCGAGCGAGAGAAGAGGCGTGCCGATGTTCCCCCCGACAAGCACTGGAATTTCGGCGGTCTTCAAAATGTGACCGACAAGAGAAGTCGTGGTGGTTTTTCCGTTCGAGCCCGTAATGGCAACGATCTTGCCACGAAGGAAGCGCCAAGCTAACTCGACCTCACTCCACACTGGAATTCCCTGGGCTCGCGCGAGTTCCACTGCCGGAAGATTCGCGGGCACGCCGGGACTCAAGACGACCAAGTCCTTTTCAAGGAAGGCAGAGGGCGTATGTCCTCCGAGTTCGAGTTTCACTCCGGCCTCGCGAAGTTTCGCCGCGGTATTCTTGAGTTCCGCTTCGGGCTTTTCATCTGTGGCTGTCACAATGGCGCCATACCCTGCGGCGAACAGCGACGTCACCACGCCGGTCCGCGCCAATCCCACCACGAGCACGCGCTTCCCGGCAAGATCGATTCCCGGTCTCAAATCAAATCACCTTAGCTTCAAAGTCGTCAGCGAGAAAAGCGCAAACACGAGCGCCGCAATCCAGAATCGCACGATGATTTTCGATTCGCTCCACCCCAGCATTTCGAAATGATGGTGCAGCGGGGCCATCCGGAACACGCGCTTTCCCGTCAGCTTGAATGAGCCCACCTGAATGATCACCGAGAGCGCTTCGAGCACGAATACCCCCCCGATCGAAATCAACAGGATTTCTTGTTTGATGATCACGGCCACCGTTCCGATGGCCCCGCCTAGCGCCAACGAACCCACGTCGCCCATGAACATTTCGGCGGGGTGCGCGTTGTACCAAAGAAAGCCCAGAGAGGCGCCGACAAGCGAGCCGCAGAAAATGACGAGTTCGCCCGCGTCGGGAATCTTCTGAATTTCCAGGTACTCGGCGAAACGCGCGTGGCTTGAGAGGTATGTCAAGACCGTTAGCGCCGCCGAGGAAACTAGCACGCACCCGATGGCAAGTCCGTCGAGCCCGTCGGTGAGATTCACCGCGTTCGAACAGCCCACAATCACGAACACCAGAAACAAGACAAACGGAAGGTAGCCGAGAGGCCAAACAAAATTGCGTCTGGCCAGCGCGTCGATCACGAGATCCGGGTGCAATTTTTTCAAGAATGGCACGCTCAACTGCGTCGAGTACGCCCCTATCGCCTGAAGCCTCAGCAGCACCACGCCGACAGCGGCGCACGTCAGCACCTGAAAGGAAAACTTCGAGCGCGCCCTCAGTCCCAAGTTTCGCCGGCGGACGACTTTGTTGTAGTCGTCCACGAATCCGATGGCGCCGAAGGCCATCGTCGCCCCCAGGGACAGCAGGACGTATGGATTGCGCAGATCGGCCCAAAGCAAAGTCGGAATCACGATCGCGGCAACGATCAGCACGCCCCCCATGGTCGGCGTTCCCGCCTTTGTGCGGTGACCCTTGGGACCTTCCTCCCGGATGTATTGCTTCACCTGCATCTCGCGAAGCCGCTCGATCACCCACGGGCCGAGCAGGAGGGAGAGAAGCATCGCCGTCAAGCTCGCCACGGCCGTGCGAACCGTGATGTAGCGAAAAACGTTCAGCGGGCTGAAGAACCGGTGCAATGCGAGGAAGAACAGGTAGTAGAGCATTTCAGTCGCGCCCCTTCCCTTCGGGCTTGGTGATCGCGCGAGGAGCCTTCGCGCCCGCGCGCGGATGTTGTTCCTCGATCGCTTCCAGGATTCTTTCCATCTTCACCCCGCGCGACCCTTTGAGGAGCAGCAGGTCACCGCGCCCGACGAAGCTCGATAGAAACATTGCGGCCTCGCTGGAATTCTCAAAGAACTGCACTCGCTCTTTGGGATGACCCGCCTCAATTGCTGCGCGGACGAGTTCCGCTGAGTAGCCCTGCACGCCGAAGATCCAGTCGATCCCGCGAAGAGCAGCAATCTCGCAGCCGCATTCCCGATGAAGCTCCGGCGCAGTTTCACCGAGTTCGAGCATTTCGCCCGAGGCAAGAATTCGGCGCCGGTATCCTGGCGTAGTCGCGAGGACTCCGGCCAGAGCGCGGAGTGCCGAGGGGCTCGAATTGTAAGAATCATTAATCACGGTAAAACCTTCTTCATACCGGACCACTTCTCCGCGCTTGTCAGCAGGAACGAGTTTCGGGAAAACCTCCTTCGCCTCGGTGGCGCCAATGCCCCACACGCTCGCGGCTGCAAGCGCCGCCAGCGCGTTCATCACGTTGTGCCGCCCGATCAGCGGCAATTCGAGCCTCGCGCGGCCGCTGGGAAAGATGAAATCGAATGCCGAGCCTTCGATGCCGCGCTCTTCGATTGCCTCGGCGCGAATCTCGGCGCCCGCGCTGGTGCCAAACCGGATGACGCGACCAGACGCCACATCTGCAAAACGGGCCACGCGCTCGTCATCCGCGTTCAGGATCGCTGTCGCGTCCCGCCCAGCCAGATGTTCAATCAATTCGCGCTCGGCAAGCGCAATGTCGGCAATCGACGAAAAGAATTCCAAATGCTCGATCGCGACTCGCGTGATGACCCCGATTTCGGGCCGGGCTATCTTCGCCAAGCGCGCGAGTTCTCCGCGATGCGACATCCCCAATTCGACGACTGCCGCGTCGTGCTCCTCACCCAATGCCAGCAGCGTAAGCGGCAGGCCATACTCGTTGTTCAGGTTCCCTTGCGTCTTCAGAACGCGGAACCGCGAGGCCACAAGCGCCGCCAGAATTTCTTTCGTGGTGGTCTTGCCCACCGAGCCTGCCACCCCGGCAATCCATCTCTCATGTTGCCCGCCGTGCCGCCCCTGCCGCCACAAATCGCAGGCACGCGATGCGAGGACGTGCAGCGCGGCGAGCGTGTCGTCCACTGCGAAGAGGCGGAGACGTATTTCTTCCGGGTAATCCTGGAAACACTCGCGCGCCACCAGCCCCGCTGCAGCCCCGCCAGCCAGTGCCCCGGCAACAAAATCGTGTCCATCGTGACGCGGACCGCGTACGGCGAGGAACAGCTCTCCGGATTGAACAGAACGAGAATCAATCGAGACGCCGGCCAGCCCGACCACGGGGTCGAGGCCCGCGGGAGGCGGGACACCCAATGCTTCAGCCACTTGAACCGCTGTCCACCGCATCGCGTCTCCAATAAACTGGGCTTTGCTCTCAAGCTCAGGCTCTCGCGAGTGCCAGGATTTTCCAGCCCTGCTCTTGCCTCACTGCGGCTACGGCACAGCTTGCTTCTTCGAATAACCCTTGCGGCGCAAAATGGCGCGCGCTTTTTCGCGTTCGTCGAATTCGAGCGTGCGGTCGCGCAAAATCTGGTAGGTCTCATGACCCTTGCCTGCCAGGAGCACGATGTCTCCTTCGCGGGCTTCGTCGAGGGCGATTTCCAGCGCCACGTCGCGGTCTGGCTCGATCCGGTATTTCGCATTCACTTTCTGCAGTCCCACCACTACGTCGTTGATGATGCGAAGCGGATCTTCGCTTCGCGGGTTATCGCTCGTTAGGATGACCAGATCGCTCAGCGAACCCGCAGCCTCGCCCATCAGCGGGCGTTTTGTCCGGTCGCGGTCGCCGCCCGCGCCAAACAGCGTGATGATGCGCCCCGCGGGGTTCACTTCGCGCGCTGCCGAGATCAGGTTTCGCATCGCATCATCCGTGTGCGCATAATCGACAACGACCAGAAATGGCTGGCCCTCGTTTATTCTCTGAAATCGGCCGGGGACAAGCTCAAGGCTCGCGATTCCTTCCTCGATCTTTGCGGCAGGAATATCCAGACTGATAGCGGCCCCAATCGCGCCGAGAATGTTGTACACGTTGATGCGCCCCACAAGCGCCGATCGGATTTCAATCTTCCCGGCGGGAGTTTGCGCCGTGAACTCAAGGCCCTCGAAACTCAATGCGTACTTTTTCGTGGTGAGATCGGTTGAACCCTTCAGTCCGTATGTCAGAGTGCGTTTTGCCAGCCCCTCAAGCCGCGTCGCATAGGGATCGTCGGAGTTGATCACGGCCACCTCGGGCGCGCCTGCCCCGGTTCCTTCAAACAGGCGCCGCTTCGCGGAGAAATAGTCTTCGAAATTCTTGTGATAGTCGAGATGGTCGCGGGTCAGGTTCGTGAAGATTGCCACTGCAAAATGGCAGCCCCACAATCGATCCATCGCGAGCGCGTGCGAACTGGCCTCCAGCACCACGTGTGTTCCGCCCGCGTCGCGGACCTCGGCGAACATCTGCTGCAAATCAAGTGATTCGGGCGTGGTATTCAATGCCTTCCGGCTGCCTACGGGCGTTCGGTAGCCAGTCGTGCCGACGAGACCCGTAGTGAACCCCGCCACGCGCAAAACCGAATCGACCAGGAATGTTGTCGTCGTCTTTCCATTCGTGCCGGTGACACCCACGAGCTTTAAAGCATTCGCGGGGCGCCCATAAAAATTCGCGGAGGCCATTGCCAGCGCGCGACGTTCCTTTCCTTTTGGCAGTTCGATCCATGTGACGCTGGTCTTGGTGCCTCCGGGCCGCGCTTGCGAACTTGCAACCGCCACGGCTCCGTGCTCAATTGCTTCACCGACAAATTGAGTGCCGTCCAGTTTTTCGCCGGCCAACGCGAAGAAAAGCGCTCCGGGCTTCACCTTACGGCTGTCGCAAGCAACCGAAGCTATGTCCGGGTGCCCCGGCCCGCTCACCTGGATCCCTCCGATTCCCTCAATCACGTCGCCAAAATTCATGTTCTAATTCGCCTGTCTTTCTCCGTTGAACCTTGAACCAAAATCTCGTTTGTTCCCACAAGAAGGCATCAATGCCCGGCTCCTCGCGCAGGCTGTTGTGGATCTCCTCCGCGGCCGAATCGCAGCGTTACTCGGCTGCCTCGCAAGACCCGCGTTCCAGCCTCCGGAGATTGTTCGAGAGCAAGCCCGCTGCCAATCAGTTCCGGCACAAGCCCGGAGCGTGAGCACATCTCGATCGCGCCACGTACCGTCTGTCCCAGGATGTTCGGCACAACCACGGCGCCCTGCTCTCCGAACGCAATCGTCGGAGCCGGCGCCTGCCGATCGTTCTTTTCGACGGCAGCCTCGAAGCGCGCTTGGGAGTAATCCGCTTGGGAGGTAACTTGGACGGCTTGGCTCGGCGCAGTTCGGCGACTTTTCGCAGTCTCGACCTCCGAAGGTACCGGAACGTCTTGCGGCACATCGAGATACGCCAGCACTTGTTCTGCAATTCGCTTGAACACAGGCCCGCCGACCTGACCGCCATGGTGAGCGCCCTCCGGAGAATCAAGCACAACAAGGATGGTCACCAGGGGATTGTTCACCGGAGCAAAGCCGAGGAACGATGCGATGTATTCATTGGGCGAATATCTGCCGGTTGCGATATCAATTTTCTGCGCCGTGCCTGACTTCCCCGCTGCCGTGTAACCATTCAATCTCGCCTCTTTGCCCGTTCCATCGAGAATCACTGCCTCCATCATCCCACGAACCGTCGCGGCCGTTTTCGCGTCGGTTGCGCGACGTGGCTCCGGCTCACCCTGTTGTGGCAGGGGCGTTATGGACCTGACCTCTTCAACGATGCGCGGGCGATAAAGCGTTCCGCCGTTGGCGATAGCCGAAATCGCCGAGATGATCTGCACAGGCGTGACGCTCACTTCCTGCCCCATCGCAAGAGAGCCTATGGAATTTGTCGACCAATTCTCGACAGGACGCAAGAGGCCATGGTTTTCACCCGGCAATTCGATTCCTGTCGGTTCTCCAATACCGAAATCTCGAATTGTGTTGTAGAAATTCGGCCCGCCGAGGCGCACTGCGATTTTGATTGCGCCCACGTCGCTCGAGTGCGCAAGCACATCGCGCACGCTGAGAACACCGAATGGTTGCCAGTCGTGAATCAGGCGCCCGCCGACAAGAATCGAGCCCATCTGGCAATCGACGAACTCGGCGGGATTCGTGACGCCGCGCTCGATGGCACCAGTCATCGTGATGACCTTGAACGTCGATCCGGGTTCGTAGGCCGCACTCACGGCACGGTCCATCCGGATTTCGTCCGAGTATGTGCCCGCGTTGTTCGGGTCAAAGACCGGCCAGTTGGCCACGGCGAGGAGTTCGCCGCTGTTCGGGTCCTGGATGACGACGACGCCATTCTTCGCGTGCGTTTCCTTGATGGCCTGCGCGAGTTCCTTTTCGGCGATGTACTGGATCGTTTCGTCGATTGTCAGCGTCACGCTGGCGCCGAGGCCGGCCGCCTCTTCCCAACGGTCGTACATACGGCGTTTGCCGTCGGCCATAGCCATCACGCGGCCCGCCCGTCCGCGAATCTGTTTGTCGAGCGAATACTCGATCCCGCCGATTCCCTTCTCGTCAACGTCCACATAGCCGAGAACGTGCGCCGCAAGCTCGTGTTGCGGATAGATGCGGCGATTTTCCTTTTGAAAGAAGACGCCGCGCAGATTCATGTCCTGAATCCTCTCAACAGTTTCAGGAGAAAGCTTTTTCGCGAGGCGAACCGGGGCGTGCGCTTCCCGGATTCTCGATTCGATCTCTTCAGGAGACGCATCCAGAGCGCGCGAAAGCAGGCGCGCAATCATGGCGGGGTCGTTGATCTCGGCCGGGTCGCCGAAGACGGAATCCATCGGGAGGCTGACGGCAAGTTCCCGCCCTTTCCGGTCGTAGATCGTGCCGCGCTTTGGACTGATTTCGAATATGCGCTGCTGTTGATGCTGGGCTCTTGCGAAGTACTCGCTGTAGCAAAAAAGCTGGAGGTAACTGAGGCGGGCCAGGACTGCCGCCATCCAAACCACCGCCAGGACCCAGACAACCAGCCAGCGGAGACGCGGATTGCGCTGCTCCATGGACTCCGGCCTATCCCATTAGAATCTTGATTGGGAGGGAATCAAAGTCCCTCGCCTGCACAGACCCGTGGAAACGGGCCGTCGCCAATTCATGTCAGGGCCGGGGCGTCTGAACCGCCGCGCGCGCCTGCGCCAGCACGGCTTCGCTTGGCCCTTCCGCCGGAGCCACTTGGCCGGGCACAGGAACTGTCAAACCAAGCTGGTTCCGCGCGATTGCATCCACGCGCATGGGAGAACGCAGCGTGGCAACTTCCAAATGTAATTGCTGATTCAGTTCGGTGGCCTGCGCGCGGTCCAAATCGAGTTGCTCGAGCTTGTAGCGAATCTGGATGCACTCGAAATGCTGCCAGACGTAAAACAGGAGGCATGCGGCCATCGCTGCGCCCGCGGTAAGGCGGCGCCAGAAATCAAGCAGCCGCGCCGGCGATACCGTTCGAACCAGCCGCGAATTGTCAATGCGCTTGATCGTGTAGTACTCGGTCATGACCAGCTCCCCGCCGGGATCTCCGCTGGCGCCAATTTCTCCGTAACGCGCATCTTCGCGCTGCGCGCGCGCGGATTGCTCCTGATTTCCTCCGCGCTGGGCTGGATCACTTTCTTGGTCAGCACCCGGAAACTTCCCTCGCGAGCCAGACTCTGGAATGCGCGCTTGACAAGCCTGTCTTCCAACGAGTGATAGCTGAGGACGACCCATCGTCCTCCCGAAGAAATAGTGGCAGGGGTCCGTGAAAGAAACTGCTCGAGTTCCTCCTCTTCTCGATTCACCGCTATCCGCAGCGCCAGAAACGTTTTTGTCGCGGGATGCAGTCTCTGCCTTCCCCTTGCTATACGTCCCCCTGCCACAACCGTTGCCAGGTGCTCGGTGTCCCGGATGGGACGCGCGCGAACAATCGCCCTGGCGATTCTGCGTGAGTTCCTCTCCTCCGCCTTCTGATAGAGGAGGTCGGCCAAATCCTTCTCCGGCCAGTGGTTCACAATCTCTGCCGCCGTCATCGGCGTGTCGGGATTCATGCGCATATCGAGAGGCCCGGCCCAGCGGAATGAAAAACCGCGTTCAGGGCTGTCCAACTCGAGGCTTGAGACCCCCAGGTCGGCGATGACGCCATCAAGCGGACGGAGCCTCAAGTTTCCCGCCACTTCGCTGATCCTCGAAAACTCTTCGTGCACCAAAATCACCTTTCGTCCGTAATCCTTTAGCCGCTCTCGCGCTATTTCGAGCGCCCGCGGGTCGCGATCCATCCCCACAAGCAACCCCGTTGTTAGGCGTCGCGCAATCGCGAGCGCGTGTCCGGCCGTCCCAACCGTGGCGTCCACATACGTTCCATCGGGCTGAATGCGAAGCCACTCGATGGCTTCTTCCACCAGAGCCGGTGTATGCAGAACGCTCAAAAGCTAGATGCCCAGGTCGTCCAGTGCCTTTAGATCATCCGCCGTCATCGGGTTGCGGTTCAGTCGCTCGAGGAATCGCGCGTGGTTCCAGACTTCCAAGAAAGTCAACTGGCCCTGAATGTCCACTTCGCCCTTCATTTCCGCCGATTCCCGGAGCACGGGTGGAATCAAAATGCGCCCTTGCCCATCCACCTCAACCACCTGGCCGTAATAATTTGTCCGCGTAAGGAATTTCTGTTTAATCTGATTGTAGGAGGAGCGCTTTGCGAGTTTCCGCTCGATCTCCATCCACTCTTTCATGGGATAGATCCGGGCATGGTCGCCGCTGGCGCTCGTCACGTAAAACTTCGTCCCCGTCTTGTTCAGTTCGGCCAGGAAGTCGGCGGGAATCTTCACCCGTCCCTTTTCGTCCACGGTCGCCGGATAGCTGCCCCTCAGCATGGAAACCCTTGCCAGACGCGCCCTACCTGAGAATCACCCGCCCTGTTGCGCTTGCCACGCCTTAACACTTTCTACCACTCAAAACCATTTTCTCCCACTTTGTGCCACGATTGTAGTTGGGTTCGCGTTTATGTCAAGCGGAATTATTCTCAAAATGAAAATAGTTTTGGAGACGGAAGCCGGATTCTTGTGGTCGCCTGAAGTGGTAACCACTATTAGTTGTGGATCGGCCTTTCGCCCCTACCAACGAATTGTTGAGGCCTTGCTTGAGTGACTCGGACTTGTTTTGTAAAGGTAAACAATGTCGCGGATTTTCTCCCGGAATGGGCCGCTAGAATGCAGCCCTTGGCTTTCTGCCCTACTCTGCAGGCGGCACGGTCAGCGAATCGAGATCGTGAAGAGTGGACTGTTCTTCCGGCGTAAGGCCTCGCATGAATCGGGGATCGTTCAACGCTGCCTGCCGGTCATTTGGGGTCATTCCCTGCAGTGTGTGCAACCGGCCCATGATCAGTTGTCGCCGCGCAGGAGCCATCTGCTGCAGCCTGGGAAGCAACACGTTCTGAGCATACTGGCGTTGCTCGGGCGTCATGCGTTCCCAAGTTCGCTCGCGGTCGCGGATTGCATCCCGCTCTGTTGGCGATAGCCTGTTCCACTTCTGAAGGTTCTGACGAATCTGCTGCTGGCGCTGCGGAGGCAGGCTTTGAAAGCGCTGGTTGTTCTGCATGAAGCGCTCCTGTTCCTCCGGAGACATTTCTCGCAGGTTCCCGACCCATTTCGGAGGCAATCCAACCGCGGCGCGGCCGTCACCTTGCGGCCTTGCGCCACCGGCGCTTGCTGGATTCTGCTGGGCATTGCCTGCGTTCGGACGCGGCCCGTTCGGATTGGCGCCTGTGTTGTTCGCGCCGTTATTCGCGCGCCGCGCCGCGGGCTTGTTCGCATTTGCGGCCGCCCGCCTTTGCGCCGCCCGCGCCCTAGCCACGCGAGGTGGCGGAACCCAGCGACGCTGTTGAGCCGAGGCAGGCTGCGCCGCAAGGCCCAAAAGGAGGGCAAACACAAGCGCGAATGTCAGCCTGCCAAACCGCATTTACATGCCTCCGTTGTCGTCCGGGGTATGCGAGCCTTCCGCCGGTGTCTCCGGTTGCGCGGCAGGGGCCTGCGGCAACTCGGACAGGGCGTCGAACTTCGTAAGCACGTCGTAATTCTCAAGCACGCCGAGATCCTTGATGGCGTTGAAATCTTCATCCTCAGTCGCCACAGTCGGCGTGTTGGGCATCCGCGCCATCCACACGCTCAAAGCAAGAAGCAACGCCAACGAAAACGCCCAGCGCTGTTGCGGCACCAGCCACCAAAACCAATTGCGGCGCGGCTTCGCGGCCACGCTCTGCCGGACTCTCGTGTTGAAACCCAGAGAGGGTTCCAGCACGGGCATTTCGTCGAGCACGTTCCACAGTTTGCGGAATTCCTCGGCGCGTGTGCGGCAGTCTGCGCACGCAGCCAGATGCTCTTCCACGTCGTGCCGCTCGGCCGAATTCGCGCGGCGGTCCAGATACGCGATCAATTCATTTGAAACATCTTGGCAATTCATAACGGCCTTCCTTCCCCCGCGCGCTGCGTCGCCGATTGCGACACAAGCGGGGCCAGCTGCACCCTCAACGTCTCGTACGCGCGAAATAGCAATGACTTCAGCGCGCTCTCCGAGCAATCTAAGACTTTCGCAATCTCTCCGTAGTCCATCTCTTCATATTTATGCAACAAAACGGCCACGCGTTGCTTTTCCGGCAGCGAAGCGACCGCCCTGCGGATGAATCCCGCGCGATCGCGTTCGGCCATGTGTTCGTCAATTCGCATCTCGCGTGTCGGCAATTCCATCGGCGCTTGGTCCTCGCCCGCCGGCGCGTCGATTGAGACTTCCATCATCCGATGGCGGTTGTCGCGAACCGAGTTCAGCGCCAGGTTCGTGGCAATGCGGAAGAGCCATGTGGTGAATTTTGCAGTCGGAGAATACTGCTTGCGGGCGCGATAGACCCGCAGGAAGACTTCCTGCGCCAAATCCTCCGCTGTCGCCACATCTCTTACCATACGATAGAGGAAATTGACCAGGGGGGTGCGATACCTCTGCAGAAGGAGGTCAAAGGACGCGTCGTGGCCTTCCTTCACGTCCAGCATGAGTTGGACGTCAGACCTGATCATGGCCTCCACAGTTTATCTAACACTCGTGGCGCCATAAAGTTGCAGGAGGCCCGGTGTTCCCAAACTATACAGGTGGACAAATCAGGCGTGCAGGTCATGGTCGACAAGATACTGATTCTACGTAACTTATCCATGCCGCATTCAAAAAGACAAACTTCCAACCGCCACCAATCAAACGTGGAAGAGGGCCTTCAACACAACCAGGACAGCTACCCCGAGGAAGACCAATGCGGCCATGCCGACTCCAGGCTCGCGGTTCACTTCGGGGATGAGGTCCGAGGCGGCTACGTAAAGTGTCACGCCGGCCGAAACCGGCAACGCCACGCCCACTGTCCCGTGAAGCAGGAACATCAATCCCACGCCGAGGACCGTCGCGCCTCCCAGAATCGCCGACGAAACTAACGCGGCACGCCGGCTTTGCCCGCTTGCTAGCATCAAGGATGCGACAGTAAACCCCTCCGGAATCTTGTGCAGGAAAACCGCCACGAATATCACGCCGCCGAGCCAGGTCGAAACCAGCAGCCCCGAAGCGATTGCGACTCCGTCAAAGAATGTGTGGATCACAAGACCGAGCAACGCAGCGTAACTCGCATGCGCGTGCGAGATTTCCTCCCGATGCGTTTCCTCGCCAAAGTGAAAATGTGGCGCCGCTGTGTGCTCAAAAAAGTGAACGATAAAATATCCCGCCAGGACGAGAACGAAGACCCCATTCGCACCGCTGAACATTCCCGTGTCTTCACTGTGCAATTTCACCGATTCCGGAATCATCTCGATGAGCGCCGTGGCGAGCATGAATCCCGCGCCGAGCGCGATGAAGTATTTCAGATATTGGCGCGACCACTGCCGCTGCGCGATCAGCAATCCCCCCGCGACGTTCGCCCCCGCAGCCGTCAAGCCCAGCAGGAGCATCAGCAGGACACGAGATGTGTCGAGAGTGGCCATGGGCGTTACCCGGAGTGCCGGAACAGAATTACGTCGCCCTCCTGCACGATGTACTCTTTCCCTTCGAGTCGCGCTTTCCCTCTCTCACGCGCTCCCGGAAAACCACCTGCCGCGATCAGATCTTCCCAGTTCACTACCTCGGCCTTGATGAAGCCGTGCTCGATGTCGCTGTGAATCACGCCCGCGGCTTTCTGCGCGGACATGCCGCGTTCAATCGTCCAGGCGCGGCATTCGGGTTCTCCGCATGTGAGGAACGAGATCAATCCGAGCAGGCGATAGCTTGCCTGTATCAAGCGATCCCGCCCGGATTCCGCAAGCCCATAAGCCTTCATCAACTCCGCCGCTTCCGCATCGTCGAGCTCGGCAAGTTCCGCCTCGATCTTCCCGCAGAACGGGACAACGGCTGTGTACTGCTTCGCCGCAAGTTTTTCAAGATGATGCGTTTCAATCACGCGGCCAGTCTGGGTCGCCTCTTCATCGCCGAGGTTCAGGACGTAGAGCATTGGCTTGCGCGAGAGGAACGTGAACCCCGTGAGCATTTTCTGCTCTTCGGGCTTGAATTCGACTTCGCGCAGAGGCTTTTCGGATTCCAGCGCTTCCTTGCAGCGTGTCAGCAGATGCAACTCGGTTTCCAGGAGCGGGTCTTTCTTTTTCTTCAAGTCCCGCTCGACTCGCTCCAATCGCCGCGAAGCCTGCTCGAGATCGTTCAACATCAATTCGATCTCAACATTATCAATGTCGCGAATCGCATCGAGCGAACCAGCCGTGTGTGGCACCGCCGGATTTTCGAACAGTCGCACGACGTGCGCGAGCGCGTCGGCTTCGCGCAACGGCACAAGCGATGCGGCATTTTTCGCGCGGTCCTGCTGCAAGCCGCCGACATCCACATATTCAATCGCCGCATAGGTTGTTTTCTTGGGCTTGAACACCTCGGAGAGCTTCGCGACACGGTCGTCTGGAACGCGCGCCATTCCCACGTGCGCCTGACCGGTGGCGTTGTGCGCATCCACGCGCGCGTGCGTCAGTATGCGGAAAAGACTCGTCTTCCCTGTTTGCGGCAGTCCAATGATTCCCGTTTGCATGAGAGGGTGATACTAGCACAGGCTGCGCGCCTGGGTTGAGCCCCGCTAACGCCTTCGAAATCTGGCTGTCAAAACGGGTGCTGGACCAGTTTCCGATGATGTGGTTTTCCTGGCGATTGTGGCGAAACTGATTCTGGCGATGCTAACTGGCGGTGACAGATTCAGCATAGATTTTTCGATGCCGCGTTAATCGGACGTAGTCCAGCGATCGGGGAAAAATCCGCAGGCTCACTGACGGGAAGCTGGGAGCACCCTCAACTAGTCCTGTTGCCGCTTCTTCAATTGGACGAGAAAAGCGCGGGCTTCCGCGGCCGCAGGATCGTCAGGTTGATCGTGAACGAACCTCACCAAGCACTCCTCGGCAACGTCCAATTGGTCCAGGTGCACCAGCGCTCGGGCGCGCAAAATCTGCGCCCTCCCCGCGGCTCCTTTCCCCAGCTGTAGCTCGCGCTCGGCTTGCTGGCGAGCCTTTTTCGGTTCGTTCATTTGAAGGTAAGCAGAACCGAGCTTCCAATGCACATACCACGATCCATCCTCGAGTGAGGCAGCCTTCTCTAGCAGCACCGCCCCTTTCTGCGGCTCTCCTCGCTGACAATACATCCCGCCGAGCAGTTCCAGCGATGGAGCGTGGTTGGGAAAGAGTTCAATCGCTTTCTCCACATCGGCTTGCGCCGCGGCGACGTTCTTTTCTTGCAATTCCAGCGCACCCATCAGGAAATGAATGTCCGGGTATGCGGGAGCCATGGCCAGAACTTTCTCGAAATGTTTTCGAGCTTCCTTCATGTCATTCTGGCGGAATTGTTCGACGCCCTTGGCCATCTCTTTCTGTGCCGCTGGCGCGAGAATCGGAGGATTGACTCCCGTTGACTCAGGTTTATCCGAACTAATCGGCTGCATGGTCAAAAAACGGTGACGGAGCCCCAATTCATAAAGACATTCACTGTTTCCCGAGCCGTGACGAAGCCCGGTGCGTTCGCTTCCACAATGTAACTGCCCCTTTTGATCCCGCTAATGCTCGTCTCGCTTGACTCTGCCGCCCCGTTTTCCGCAACTCCAAGCCCTTCCAGCGTAAGAATTCGGACGCGCGCGACCCCGTTGAATTGCGGCCCATCCGTGAGCCCCAAATGAACTTCAATTGTCGTGTTCTCCCTTTCCCCTCCGGGCGCCAATTGCCCCTGGGCTTGAGCCCATAGGGCTTCGCAAGCAAGAAGCCAGATAGCCCCGACAACGATGATCTGCAACAATTTGAAGTGAATGCTTGGAAGGTTAAGAGTAGTCCGAGCACCTTGCTCCGGCCAGGCAAGTCGGGTCCCTTGCCGGCGGACACCATTCGCGAAACGAAGTGGGGCCCATATTACGCATTGCTGATTTTCGTACTATGGTACAGTCAAATCTGAGGTCAACCGAAATCGTTCGAGGGCAGATCTCCGGTAGCGCGACTGGCCAGGAGGGAGGTGTTGGGCCAGTTTCCGACTACGCGACTTTGGGTAAGCGATCTTCGGTATTTTCAGGTTTGGGCAACCACCGGCGATTCGCCGCACGCGTGTGAAATGCTTGTTTCGTTTGACAACTGCGCGAGTCACGAGTTCCAGTTAACTCGCGCGAGCTGCTTCCGCTGAGATTCCCATTCCGCGCTGCAGAGGATGCGCGGGGCAATCTCGATTAGGCGGGGAGTTAATTTGAATACGCTGGCGGCGTTCCAGGGACGACCGTCTCGGGTGCGATACTCGCGTATATTGAGAGCTTCGGCCATGCTCTTGAAAGAGACGTCTTGAACGGCCATCTCGGTTAGAAATTTGAGGATCTGCATTTCCAGAGGATCGTCTTCCAGGTGGCGGCAGTCAGAAGCGATCCGAAGGCCGAACGGTATCTCTTCGGAGCCAAGTTCGACATTCGGCTCTAGCGGCTCACCAGGCACGTCAACTTCGCGTTCCCACTCCAGGGTGACAAGTCGCCAACCCGCATCATGCATCTTCGACAAATAGTCCGAAGTCGGAAGAATATTGACCTTCTCACGCATACGATCAATCTTTTTCATGAGCCCGCCTCCAGAACTTGCTTTTCGGGAACAGTGAAATAGACATCGCCGCGCAAGGAGGAGCAATTCTTTTGCCATCGCTACGGGCGTCGTAAGCAATAAGAAAACAGCAGGTCAACACAGTTTGTCACCCAACGTGATCGAAGAATCTGTCCGCTTGCGGGATTCTGATGTCGCGCTTCGGGACGCTGGCTTGCGCTCCCCAGTTGCCTTCAAGGCCCAGTTGTCGGAGATGGTGAGACCCTTGCCCACGAGAATCCCCCGCCATCTCCGCACCTATGCAAAACAAGTCCATCTCCGTGCGCACCCCAAACGCAATCTGCTGAAAGCTCGGGTGGTAATCTACGCCCATCGCTGACATGGTCACCTCCTTCCTCCCGAACCTCTTGGTCGATTGCCCTTAGTGCCCGATTAACGCGCGCTAATCGGAAACTGATCCACTGCCTTGAGACTGAAGGATTTGCCTAAGCTGAATTGTCTCCGGTATCCTGATTGGAACCCCACGACTGAAAAACTGTCCCTGCCCTTCATTCAAGAGAGAGCGCACGCCTTTCTCACGCAAACCGACAAACGCGCTGACGCATTCGCAGTCCGGCCATCGAAGCGGGTAGATGAGACCACCTTTTAATTTGAACTCCGCCAACGAACCTTTGGGCGCGCACTGTCATCTGAGCTTATGCGGGTTGGATCGCGATGCGACTACTATGGAGGCGAGCACCCTGCGGTTGAGAAACAAAGCCAGCCCTTTCATCTCTCGTTCAATGCCTCCTTGCAGAACGGAATGTTTACGTGCGGGGGTGTATGTCTACTGTCGGCCGGCCGGGGAATCAAAATGAAAACCCCGGCAATGAAATATATCGGAACTCATGGATAGACTTGGGGGAATAGCACAAAGGAGGCAAATCGTCTTGACGCGCATGATTCTCGGTCCCGCTGCCGTGGTTTTTTTGCTCTTCGCTTGCATGACCTTCGCGAGCGCTCAGACTGCCAGCGGGTATTTTGCCGGAGGCACGGCCTCGGACTCTTCCGTCGGCACGATCAACACACTCGGCGCCGGTACCACCTATCAGTCACCGCGTTTGGGCGGGTTTTTCGAGACGTATGGAGGCGACGTCATCTTCTTCCACAACCTCGGCATCGGCGGCGAGATGACTTCTCGAAAGGACAACGGCGCGTACGCCGGCCTTGCGTATCACGCCAAGTTCTACGACGTGAATGCCGTCTATCGACCTTTAACAATTGCCAAGCGCCTCACTCCGGAGATTCAAGCAGGATACGGAAGATCCCGGCTGAATCTCTATTATACGCAGCAGATTTGCTACACACTTTCTGAGGGATGCCCTGCGGTAAACGCCGAAGTAATTTCGGTAAACGATTCCCAGTGGCATTTTGCTTTGGGGATACGCTTCTACGCTTACAAGGGAATTTTCGTGCGGCCTCAATTGGATGTTCGGAGGGTTCAAAGCAACTTCACCACTTATTTCGGCAGCCCGTGGGTGTACCAGTATTCCGTCGCGCTCGCTTATACAATCCCCCTGAACCGCCTAAAGACAGCAAAAAAGTAGTTTCACGCGAACGAAAGGGATTGCTCTCGCCGAATCGCCTCCGGTATGCTGGCCGGAAACCCATGACAGAAAAACTTTCCTTGCCCTTCGATCACGAGAAAGCGCACGCCTTCCTCGCGCAGACCGACAAACGCCTCGCGCGCGTCATCGCCCAAACAGGCAAATTCGAGTTCAAGCTCGACGAGTGCGATAGCGTTTACGAATCGCTGCTCGAAGCGATTGCTTACCAGAGCATTTCCGGAAAAGCCGCGGCGACCATCTTCGCGCGCATCAAAACCCTCGGGGCGAATGGCAATTGCCCCACGCCCGAGGAAGTCCTTCGCCTCCGAAAACAAACTCTGCGCAGGGCCGGCCTCTCGTTCGCGAAGATTGCCGCGATGAAAGACCTCGCCCAGAAAACAATCGACGGCGTAGTGCCCACGCTCGCCGATGCTCAAAATCTATCCGACGAAGAACTCATCAAACGCCTCGATTCTGTTCGCGGCGTTGGCCCATGGACCGTCGAGATGTTCCTGATTTTCAGGCTCGGACGCCCCGATGTCCTGCCAATTCATGATTACGGCGTGCAAAAGGGTTTCGCGATCACCTATGGCAAGAAGAAGATTCCGAAGCCTCGCGAACTCGCGGAATTTGGCGAACGCTGGCGCCCCTATCGCACCGTCGCAAGCTGGTACATGTGGCGCGCCGTTCAACTCGCCGGCAAAGACGCTTGCAAAATCACCAAATCGACTGGGAAGAAACCTGCTTCAAAAAATCGCGTAGGTCGCCGGAAATGACCGAAAAGCTGCGCATAGTTGCGGTCCGCGCCTCGTGCTGGTCCTTCACGCACTGACGCTAGAAAGCTCTCTCGCCACTGGTTGGGCACACCTGGCCAAATCACGATTCAAGCCGTCTAAGAAATGATGGCAGAATGGAGGATGGGGCATGGTGGGCGATCAAGGACTTGAACCTTGGACCTCTCCCGTGTGAGGGGAGCGCTCTAACCACTGAGCTAATCGCCCGCGGATATTACTTTTTGTAACAGAAGGCCAACCGAATTGCAAACAGCAGCCAATGCCGCCAGCAGCCAGCTTACCGAACTTCAGCGTTCGATTTCGCGTGTCGTGAAGGGCAAGGAAGACGTCATCCAGTTGGCGTTGACCACGCTACTCGCGCGCGGCCACTTGCTGATCGAAGACGTTCCTGGCGTGGGCAAGACCACGCTGGCGCAGGCGCTCGCGCGGTCGTTCCGCTGTTCGTTTCAGCGCATTCAGTTCACGTCGGACATGCTGCCCAGCGACGTTATAGGCGTCAGCGTGTACAACCCCGCCTCGCAAGGATTCGAATTCAAGCCCGGGCCGATTTTCGCCAACATCATTGTCGCCGATGAAATCAACCGGACCACGCCGAAAACGCAGTCGGCGCTGCTGGAAGCGATGAACGAGTCGCAGATCACGGTGGACAACCACACGCATCCGCTGCCGCAGCCGTTCCTGGTTCTTGCAACGCAGAACCCCATCGAGCACCATGGGACGTATCCGCTGCCCGAATCGCAGATGGATCGCTTCCTGATGCGCATTCGCATGGGATATCCGGCGCGCGCAAGCGAGAAGGAAATCATCCGCCATCATTCGGGCCACGCGGTAGCCGAGACCGTTGCGCCATTGATGGACGCGGCGGACGTGGCCGCGATGCAGGAATCCGTTTCGCACGTGAAGGTCGACGAAAGCTTGCTCGACTACGCGCTGGAAATCGTCGAGCGTACGCGGCAGAGCGAGCAATTGAGCCTCGGTGTGAGCCCGCGCGGCACCGTGATGCTGCATCGCGCGGCCCAGGCGCGCGCATTCCTCGCTGGCCGCGACTACTGTCTCCCTGACGATTTCAAGCAGCTCATCCTTCCCGTCTTCGCGCATCGCGTCATCGTCAGCTCGAAATACGTTTCGACGCAAAAAAAGTCCGAACAGGCGGAAGCAATTCTCCGCGAAATCCTCGAAACAACACGCGTTCCACTCTAATGGAAGAGACAATCGTCGCGCGATGGTGGCGCCGGGCCGACCGGCAAGCCTGGCGAAATTTCGGCGTGGCCATGCTCGTGCTCTCCGTGGCGTTGCTGATTGCGCTGTTCTCCGCAGCGGCCGCGCAAGAGGGACGCATCTGGCTCGCCGCGATAACCACCGCCATTGCTCTCGGTATGGCGGGCTGGGTGGGAGTCACGATTGTTCCGGCGCTCGCGCAAAAGTCCAGCCTGCGCTGGCTCGCCTATCAGATCGACTACCGGCTGACGCGCGAGGGCGTGATCTATCTGGCCGCGGTTTTTATTCTGGTTCTTGCTGCGGTGAACACAGGCAACAACCTGCTCTTCATGATCCTTGCGTGCCTGCTTGCGGGAATTCTGATTTCCGGCGTGCTGTCGCGCGTTGTGCTGACCGGCATCGACCTCAAATTCGAGCTGCCTGACCACATCTTCGCCAAGCAACCGGTGCTGGCGGAAATTGAACTGCGCAACGAGAAGCAGGCGTTGCCCTCTTTTTCACTGCGCGTCGTCGGCGAGGGCAAAAAGGCTTTGGCGCAAATCCTCTCGCGGCCCGTCTTTTTTCCTTACATCCCTCGCGCGAGCGCAGCGCGGCAGAAAGTCGAGCTGAATTTTCCACGGCGGGGAGTTTATCGCCAGGACGCGTTCGGCATTCGCACGCGGTTTCCCTTCGGCTTCCTGGAAAAAACGCGTCAGGTGAAATCAAATATCGAAATGGTGGTTTACCCCCCGGTGGAACCGACCGACCAGTTCTACGAAATCCTGCCGTTGCTCAGCGGCGAGATGCCCAGCTACTACCGTGGCCGCGGCCACGAGCTTCATTCTCTGCGCGATTATCTGCCCACCGATAGCGCGCGCTTCGTGGATTGGAAAGTGACGGCGAAGACAGGAAATCTCGTAGTCCGCGAGTTCACGCGTGAAGACGAGCGGCGGCTGATTCTCGTGCTCGACCCATTCGTGGGACCTCCTGAGACCGGGACCGGCGAACAAGCCGCATCGCAACAAGCGGATCGCTTCGAGCGAACTGTCTCGTTGGCCGCGTGCATCGCCTGGCATTTCTATGAAGTCGATTCCGTGATGCAGTTTCGCACTGACCGCTTTTCCACGCCGATGGCGCCCGCAAGCGAGATCATCTACGACGCGTTGCGCGAGCTTGCCCTTGTCCAACTCGAACCCGCCAAGCGGGGCGGCGCGTTCCTCGATGAGCTGACGAACGAGAGCGAAATCTTCAAGATCATCCTCACCAATCGGCATCAGGGAACGATCCCCACGGCACTGTGGTCGTCGTCGTACTTCCTCTTCTTCGACAAGCTCTAACGGCTTGGTGAAAAACGCCCGTTGTTGGAAGGGCGGGGTTTTAACCCCGCCGTAGATACTTCGGCCTTTTCAGGGTTTTAACCCCTGAAGCCTCAAACCTGAGTTTTTCAACAAGCTCCCAGACAACATCGAGGGTCGAACTCGGCGCTTCATACGCGCCCATTCATGCGAGAATGACGCTCACGCCAGCATGAGGAGACCCACGCCACTCTCGCCGAGGAATCTTGCTGCATTTCAAAGGCGCCTGCTCGACTGGTTTCGGAAGCACCAGCGCGATCTCCCTTGGCGGCGCAACAAAGAACCGCACCGCATCTGGGTGGCGGAGGTGATGTTGCAGCAGACGCGCATTGCCGCCGTCGTCCCGTATTACCATCGATTTTTGCGTCGCTTCCCGAACGTCGAATCACTGGCGCGAGCAAGTCAGGAAGATGTTCTGAGATTGTGGTCCGGGCTGGGTTACTACCGCCGCGCGCGAAATATGCACCGCGCTGCAAGACAGATCGTCGCCCATCACGGCGGCAGATTCCCGCGCGACCTCGGCTCTGCCTTGCAGCTCCCGGGAACTGGGCGCTATACCGCTGCTGCTGTGCTAAGCATCGCTTACGATGCCCCGGTCGCCGTGCTCGATGGAAATGTGGCACGTGTTCTCGCAAGAATTGGCGCGGTTCGAGGCAACGTGCACGCACCGCGACACTGGCGCAAATTGTCGGACATGGCGCAACACTTTCTGGCAGCGGACGCCCCAGGCAACTGGAACCAGGCGATGATGGAGTTGGGCGAGACTGTTTGCGCGCCACAATCGCCCCGCTGCGGGGCGTGTCCTATTTCGAGATGGTGCCAGGCGCGCCGACTCGGGTTAACGCACCGCATACCGGCGCGGCAGCTCAAACGCGCCTCCGTGAACGTGAAACTTGCCGCTGCAATACTGCGCGACCCACGCGGGCAAACGATTCTCGTTAAATATCCTGGCGCGCACGAGCATGCCCTGTTTTCGCGAATGTGGCAATTCCCTGCTGTCGAAGTGTCGCGACAACCTAAAGCGGAACTTGCGCGGCATCTTCGCGAAACGATGGGCTTCACGCCGCAGTCCCTCGAAGCATTGCCCGAGGCTCGCCACGGCGTGACGTTCCGCAGGATCACGTTGCTCCCGTTCCTCGCGCGCGTGCGCCAGCTCCCCAAGCTCGCTTACGCGCGTATTCTTCCTCTCAGCCAAATCAGCGAGCTTCCCGTATCGAGCGCAACGCGAAAAATCGCCGCAGCCGCCGTAGTTGCCCGTTAGCGCATTGGCAGCGCGATCCAGTCCGCCGCGCGTGCCGGTGGTAGCATATGGGGAGTCGCTATGAACTCTACTGCCCGCACCGGCACATCTCCAGTACCCGCTGTGCAACGGTATTTCGAGGTGTCGCTCTATTTGCTCGCCTCGACGGGCGTTCTGGCGGTTGTTCTCACCGGGAAAATCGATCCCGTCTCGACCATCCTTGCGCCAGTCGCAGTCGTGTATAAAGGCACACGCATTTGGCGCAAGCGCGGCCCAGAGATCTCCGTCCGCCTCGCCACGTGGCTCGTGCTCGTTTACTTCCTGTTCTTCCCAGCCGATTTGTGGGTGTTCTCAAGAAATCTCGCGCAAGGAGCGCCCAATCCCGTGATGTATGGCGCGTTGCTTGCCGCAATTCACTTGCTGTTGTTCGCCACAATCGTCCGGATGTATTCGGCGCGAACGAACCGCGATCAGGCCTTTCTTGCGTTGCTGGCCGTGGCATCCATGCTGGCTTCCGCGATTTTAACAATTGAGACAAGCTTCCTGGTCGTGCTCGCGATTTTTCTGGTACTCGCCGTTTCCACTTTTGTGGCGCTCGAAATCCGTCGCAGCGCTTCGGGAGCGGTCTCGCCACCGCTGGAACCGGGTTCGGCGCTCTCGCGACGGCTGAATCGCGCGCTGGGATTGACGTCGGTGTTGGTCGCTGCGGGCGCGCTCTTGCTGGGTGGCGTAATTTTCTTTCTGATTCCGCGCTTCAACGCGGGCTACATGAGCGCCCTGAATCTTCAGCCCAGCCTAATGACCGGCTTCACCGAAAACATCACGCTCGGTGAAATCGGAAAGATTAAGAAAAGCAAGGCCGTCGTGATGCGCATCCGCATCGATGGCGACGCAGCGAGGGCCGCGAACGCGCACTGGCGCGGCATCGTGCTGACGAATTTCGACGGGAAGCGCTGGTTCACTCCCGAGCACGAAAAAAAGGTCGTCACTTCGACGGGCGACGGAGAGTACAGGTTGAATCCGCCTCCGCTCCCCGCAGGAGATTTTTATCCCCTGCGTTACACAGTGCTGATGGAACCGATGGCCACGGATGCGATTTTTGTCCCGCCCCGTGCCGAAATAATTCGGGGACGCTTCTTCGGTGCCTCCGACCGCCCCGAGATGCTTCAGCGCCACGGTAGTTTGCTCATCGACAGGACCGGCTCTTTGCTCAACCCTTCGTTGAACATGATGAAGATTCGCTACGAGGGCGCGTCGAACGTGCCTCTCGTGCCGCCATCGGAATTGCGAAATGCCCCGCATGTATATCCGAAGGAGATCCGCGAGACTTACCTTCAATTGCCGGCACTCGACCCGCGAATCAAGAAGCTCGCCAGCGACATCACCACCGGATCGAAAAACGATTACGACAAGGCCGCGACTATCGAGAGGTACCTGAAAACGCGTTACGCCTACACGCTCGACCTGAGCGGCTCGCCAGGGGACGATCCCCTGGCGCACTTCCTTTTTGTGCGCCGTGCCGGGCACTGCGAGTATTTTGCGGCGGCCATGACCGTGATGCTTCGCGCCATCGGAATCCCGGCGCGCTACGTCGCCGGATTTCTGCCGGGCGAGTATAACGATGTGGGCGGCGACTACATTGTTCGAGAGGGCGATGCGCACACGTGGGTCGAGGTCTATTTTCCCGGCTACGATTGGATTGCATTCGATCCAACGCCGCCGGGAACAGCAAGCCACGGCGGACTCATCGAGCGCGTGGCATTTTACTGGGATTGGTTCCAATTCGCGTGGGGCGAATGGGTGATTAACTACGACTTCACCCATCAGATTACATTGGCGCGCAATGTACAGCGGTCGTCCCGCGATTGGAGCGACCGCACCCGGAATTATTATCAGCGAAAACAGCGCGAAGTGATGCGATTGCTCATGGCGCTGGATCACAGGTTGGAAGCCTCGCCGTACTTCCTGCCCGGCGTCCTTGTGTTTCTTGTGGCGCTGCTCTTCTTCTGGCGCGGTCGCTCGATGATCGCTTACGTCGTCACGCGATGGAGCTTGCGCGCGCGCCGCGGGCGCAACCTGACGGCGTCGCTTGCCGCGTTCGAGTACACCGAAATGCTTCGGTTGCTGGAAAAGCGCGGATGGAAGAAGGCGCCTCCGCAAACGCCGCTGGAATTTGCCGCGGCGATTCCGGCATGCGAATTATCAGCGCCCATCGCACAGTTGACCGAACTATACCAATCAGCGCGCTTCGGGAATCATCCCGCTCGAACCGAACAGATGTCTTCCCAGCTCCGCACAATCCGCGATTTGCTTCGCGCGCGAAAACGGCCCCCGTCGTAACCGGCGGGTGTGGATCTCGTTCGGAACCTTGAGGGAGTAATTTGTTGCGCACCCGGGACCTAAGTCCTATTGCGGCCGACAACTTGGCACCATAGGGTTCAATCGGGAGGTAATACCATGCGTCGTCTCGTTCCTTTAGCACTTTTGTTCGCGCTATTTGTTTGCGTTGCGAGCCTTTCGGCCAAGGACGATCAACCGAGATACAAGACTGCGGAGGTGAAACACTTCACCCTGGGGGACGGCGTCACCCTGCCGGACCAGATCAATCAGCAGGACTACTTCAACCTCGTCTATGACAAGCTTCTCGAGGAGATGGGAAAGTCCAAGCTTGCAGGTCAAGTCGTGGCTGAGGGCGCCACCGTGCCCGATGCCGACGCCGCCGATTCCATTGTGGTGGAAGGCAAGATCACGGATTTCCAGAAGGCCGGCCACACGATGATGCATCCGGCAGTTTTGTCCATGGAAATCAAAGTGTACCGCAGGAGCGATCACACTGTGATCACTACCATTCCGCCGAGCATCAGGATTCTTCCCGCGGCCTATCGTAATGACAAAACCTTCTCGAACATCACAGCAGAGGAGGCGGCACACGAGATTAAGAAGGCCCTCAAGTAAGGCGCAGGTCGGGTGCGGCAGCGCGATGACGCCGATAGGTTGCCAGTCAAGAATCGGATGAACAACCGGATCGAGGCAGCGCTGCCGCAACTTCCACACACCATGGAGAATCACTGTAACGTGCCGCGGGGCACCAGAATCGCAGCCATGAAAATGCCCATGAGCCAGATCAGTCCCCATCTCAAGCGCGCAAGAACGCCGAAAGGACCAGCACATTGAACTGGCGAACGTGGATCTTGCTTGGCGCACTGTTGGCGATGATCGCTGTCGCGCTCTTCATCCCGCCGATTCCGCAGGCTGAGACTTATCACAGATTCGTGGATCGACAGACAATCCTGGGAATTCCAAACTATTACAACGTGGTCTCGAATCTGTTCTTTCTGCTCACGGGGGCAATGGGGATTGGCTTCGTTCTCCGCGACATCGCGAGAGGCGGCGATGCGTTCATCGACCCACGCGAGCGATGGCCCTACCTGGCATTTTTCGTGGCGATTGCGCTCACGGCCTTCGGCTCAGCCTATTATCACCTTCGGCCGGACGACAATCGCCTGATCTGGGATCGCATTCCGATAGCGATGAGTCTCATATCGGTCGTTGCAGCCATCGTCGCGGAACGTGTCAGCGTGAAGGCGGGGTTACGGCTGCTTGCGCCACTGCTGATCCTCGGCGCTGGCAGCGTCGTCTATTGGAGCGTGACCCAATCGAGTGGCCACGGAGATTTGCGTCCATATGCATTTGTGCAATTCGGTTCGATGCTCGCGTTTCTGCTACTTCTGCTGCTGTATCCCCCGCGCTATACACGCGGCGCCGATTTTTTCATTTCGTTTGGGTTTTACGCGCTCGCCAAACTGTTTGAGGTGGGCGATCGCTGGGTATTTGCTCACGGCAGAATCGTCAGCGGCCACACTTTGAAGCACGTCTTCGCAGCAGTTTCAGCTTACTGGATTTTCCGCATGCTTGCCCTCCGCCACCCAATAGCACCTGCCGCGACTCGAGACCTGCCAGTTTCCTGAATCACTTGCTCTGATTTTCATTCTTCGCAGGGAGAAGAATTTCTCCTCGTCAAAATCCGAAAGCAAGGAGAGATTCCCGCAGGAAGGCGCGCCCTGCCAAACCAAGCGGCCATGCTAAACTTACTGATACGCTGCCGGCTGGAAGGATCGCGCGAAAAATGCCTAAGGTGGGATTCGTAAGCTTGGGATGCCCGAAGAACCTCGTGGATAGCGAGGTGATGATGGGCACGCTCGCGCGCGCAGGCTACGAAATCACGCCGCGTCCCGGAGAAGCGGACGTGCTCGTCGTCAACACATGCAGCTTCATCGCACCGGCGCAGCAGGAATCCGTGCAATCCATACTCGAAATGGCCGAATACAAGAGGTTCGGCCGCGCGCAGAAGGTGATTGTCGCAGGATGCATGGTCGAGCGCTATCGCAACGAAATCCGCGAGCAAATTCCCGAAGTGGATGCCGTGATCGGGACGGGCGAGGTCGAGAAAATCCTCGAAGCGTGCGAAGGCACCCTCGCAGCGAATGCCAGCGGCAACACGGGTGAGCTGCCCGCGTATCTGTATCACGACCTGACTCCGCGGATTCTTGCCACGCCGCGCCACACCGCCTATATCAAGATCAACGAGGGCTGCGACCATCCGTGCACGTTCTGCGTGATTCCACAGCTACGCGGCAAATTCCGCAGCCGCCGGTTCGAATCGGTGATCCGCGAGGCGGAGAATCTGGCGGCAGCGGGCGTGCGGGAAATATCGCTCATCGGGCAGGACACAACGTTTTATGGCGAAGACCTCGGCTTGCGCGATGGTCTCGCGACATTGCTCGAACGGCTGGCACAGATCGAAGACCTGCTCTGGATTCGCTTCCTTTATTGCTACCCGAATCGCATCACGCCGCGCCTACTCGATATGATCGCGGCGCAGCCGCGGCTCGTGAAATATCTCGATGTGCCGCTGCAGCACGCCAGCCGTGGCGTCCTCGCGCGAATGAAACGCGGGTCGCATGGCGATGCATTCCTCAATATGCTGGAAAAGATTCGCAAGAAGATTCCGGGCGTCTCGATTCGAACTTCTTTCATCGTGGGATTCCCTGGCGAGACCGAAAAAGACTTTCGCGAGCTCTGCAATTTCGTTCGCGAGGCTGAGTTCGACTGGCTGGGCGTCTTCTCCTATTCTGATGAGGATGCCGCCAAGAGTTTTCACTACGAAAAGAAATTGGATGCAAGAACGATCGAAAGGCGGCGCGCAACGCTGATGTCGATCCAAAAAAGAATTTCCGCGCGCAAGATGTGGCAACGTGTCGGCCACCAGATTCAGGTGATGTTGGAAGGACCGTCGAAAGATACGGATCTCGTTTGGGAAGCGCGGCACGAAGGCATGGCGCCGGAAATTGATGGCAAGGTGTTCATCACCGAGTTCGAAGGTGTGAACGACGCAGCCGAATTGCCGCATCCGGGAACACTCGCCTTGGTCGAAGTCACCGAAGCAAAGGATTACGATCTTATCGGCCGCGCCGTTGAATTCGTGCATCCCGTTTCCCCGGCGAATGCGCCGCAAGAGAAATTTCTCTTTCCGATTCTCGCTTCACGCTAATTCGGGTTATCCTCAATCTATGAATTGGCAATGCCCAATCTGCCGGAAACCGACCGACTCGGATACGCACGCGGATTTCCCATTCTGCAGCGAGCGATGCAAGCTCCTCGACCTTGGCAACTGGGCGAGCGAAAAGTACGTGATCAGCGAGCCGGTGATCGACGAATCGACGCCGGAAATCCCCGAGCAGGACGTGGACGGCCACAAACAATGACTGCGAACATGGATTCGTCAGCGCCAGATGCGCCTGCTGACGCTCGCTCTATCGCAAGATCACGCAAGCCGGACTCCGCGCTTTTTATTGCCACGGCAGGCGGCCTCGGCTGCATCCCTATTGCGCCGGGCACGTGGGGTTCTCTCGGGGGAATCGTCCTGGCGGGCCTTCCGTGGTGGACTTTCTTCGGCGTGGCCGCAGCGTCGGGCTTCGGCCTTGGCGTTGGGCCGATTCGGCTTCCCTTCACGTCGCGCACAATGGACTTTTTCCTGTTCTCCAACCTCGTGCTGCTGTTTCTCACTGGCGCGACTGGGATTTGGGCAGCAAACCAAGCAGCCGCCTATTGGCGGCAGAAAGACCCGCAAAAGGTCGTCATCGACGAGGTGTCCGGCCAGCACCTTACGTATCTGCTTGGATGTGCGGTGCCCTCAATTCATGGCGGCTCCAGTGCTATGTGGTCCGGAATGCCAATCGCCCTAATCACTCTGCATTCTCCGCTTAACTGGAAATATTTGCTGGTGGGCTTTATACTTTTTCGCGTCTTCGATATCTGGAAACCGTTTCCCGCGCGGCAAGCAGAATCATTGCCGGGCGGTTGGGGAATTATGGCGGACGACTGGGTCGCGGGAATTTATGCCGGGATCGGTCTGTGGATCGCCCGGATGGTGGGCTTGTAAGAAACGAGGGAATCTGACTTGAATGCGAACGGCACACCGAAGATCGAAAGCGTGAAGCCCAGCGCTGCGCTTCCCGGCGGCGAAGTGTCTATTAAAGGAAGCGGCTTCGATGGGCACAATCACACGCGGCCCCAAGTACACTTCGGCCCTGCGGAAGGCAGCTTGATGGTGGCCGGCGAGGACTTTCTGATCGCACGCGTGCCCGACGGTGCAGCGGGGGGCGCGGTGCGTGTGCGCATGGGCAGCGTGGAGAGCGCACCGTTTCCCATCGCGCTCGGCGTTCAGATCGCCGACAATCTTCATCCCGTCGCGAATCCCGCGGTTGATAGTGACGGCAACATCTACGTCACGTTCAGCGGGCAACGCGGGCAGAAGGTCCCCGTATCGCTCTACAAGATTACGGCGAACAACGCAGTCAAGCCATTCATCACCGAACTGATGAACCCGACGGGCCTCGCGCTCGATAACGACGGCAACCTCTTTGTCTCCTGCCGCAACGATGGGACCGTGTACCGCGTTTCGCCCGACGGCCGCTCGATCAAGTGGATCGAAGGCATGGGCATCGCAACCGGAATCGCATTCGACAAGTCCGGCAATCTCTACATCGGCGACCGCAGTGGGACAATTTTCAAGATCGGCCCTGATCGTGAGGTTTTCGTCTTTGCAACGCTCGAGCCTTCGGTGGCCGCATACCACCTCGCATTCAGCCCCGCGGGAGAGCTCTTCGTCAGTGGCCCGACGACTTCGAGTTTCGATCGCGTCCATCGAATTTCTCCTGCAGGCGAAGTGAGCACGTTCTTTCGCGGACTCGGACGCCCGCAGGGATTGGCGTTCGATCGCCTCGGCAATCTGTATGTTGCGGCATCGCTCGGAGGCAAACGCGGGATCGTTCGCTTGACGCCGCAGGCGGACGCGGAGCTTGTGGTCAGCGGAAGCGGTATCGTCGGCCTGGCGCTACTTCCTTCGCATCGCGCCGCCGTCACCACCAACAACGCTCTTTACACTCTCGACTGGGATGTTCAAGGACTTCCCCTGAACGGCTAGCGCCACTCATGCGAGCGGAAATCATTGCCGTCGGATCGGAATTGCTGACGCCTGACCGGCTTGATACGAACTCACTCTTCCTCACGGCCGAGCTGAACCGGCTCGGATTTCGCGTCATCCATAAAGAAGTGGTCGGCGACGCGCCGGATGAAATGCGTTCTTCGTTCCGCCAGGCCATCGAGCGCTCCGACGTCATCGTTGCTTCCGGCGGGCTTGGCCCCACCAGCGATGATCTGACTCGCGAGACCGTCGCGGAACTCCTCGGACGTAAACTCCGCCGTGACGATGCAATCCTCCGGCACGTTCAGGAGCGATTCCGGCGCCTTGGCCGCAACATGCCCGAAATCAATGCGCGGCAAGCGATGGTGCCCGAAGGCGCCACCGTGCTGCCAAATCCCGCCGGGACCGCGCCCGGTTTGTGGTTTGAAGCGGACGGCCGCATCGTGATCTTGCTTCCCGGCGTGCCGAAAGAGCTGCGCGCATTGTTCGAAACGGAGGTGCGTCCCCGCCTCGCAAAGATCGCGCCGCGCGAACGCCTCTTCACGCGCGACCTGCGCATCATCGGCCTGCCGGAATCCGAAGTCGAGCAGCGCGTCTCGCCGCTCTACGCGCTCTATCCCGAAATCGAGATGACGATTCTCGCGACATTCGGTGGAATCCAGCTCCATCCGCGCGTCTGGTGCAGCGATGGCGCAAAGGCCGAAAAGCTGCTCGACGAAATGACGGAGCGGATGGCGCTCGCGCTCGGCGAAAATCTTTTTTCGATGCGAGGCGAATCGCTCGAACAAGTTGTCGCCCGAATTCTGATCGATAACCGCGCCACGATTGCCGTGGCCGAAAGCTGCACCGGCGGCATGCTCGCCGAATGTTTGACGAGCGTCCCGGGCAGCTCGGCGTATTTTCTCGGCGGAGCCGTTTGCTACAGCAACGAACTGAAAACGCTTTTCGCCGGTGTCCCCGCGGAATTGATTGCCGCGAAGGGCGCGGTCAGCCCCGAGGTCGCAGTCGCGCTTGCCGATGGCATCCGAAAACGCGCGGGAGCAACGCTCGGCGTCGGCGTGACGGGAATCGCCGGGCCCACCGGCGGGACGCCCGAGAAACCCGTCGGGCTGGTTCACATCGCAATCGCGGACGACCGCGGCCCGCGCGAGAAAGCTTTTCATTATCACGGCGACCGCGACCGGGTTCGGCAGCAGGCGACTCTCTCGGCGCTCGACATGGTGCGGCGGCATTTTCGATCTTCCGCGCGCGGGCAAGGATGACGCATGCGGCTCTTCGTTGCGCTTGATTTCCCCGATGAAGTGCGCAGCGCCATTCGCGATTTGATCGCAAAGTTAAAACCTTTGGCTCGCAACGCGCGTTGGGTGCGCCCGGAAGCGATGCACATCACGCTGAAATTCATTGGCGAGACAGACGACGCGAAAGCCGATTCCATCCGCGCCGCGCTGGCTCCAATTCATTCGCCGCAACCGGTCGACATGCATTTCCGCGGAGTCGGATTTTTCCCCGACGAACGCCGCCCGCGCGTGGCATGGTGCGGAGTGGAAGCCTCGCCAAATCTCGCGCAACTCGCAGCCGACGTGGAAGGCGCGCTCGAGCCGCTCGGCATTTCACGCGAAACGCGTGCGTTTGTCCCGCACTTGACGATGGCGCGATTTCAGTCACCTGGACGCCTGGATGAGTTGATTCGAGCCGCGAAGGAATCGGCGGCGCTGGATTTTGGAACCGCGCGCGAAACGGATTTCCATCTATTCCAGAGCATCCTGAAGCCTTCCGGTGCAGAATATAAGCGGCTTGCGACTTACGCGTTTGTGAGGGAGAAGGCGTGAATGTTCATTGGTTGATTGCTCTGGTTGCGTATCTGCTAGGCTCGATTCCGTTCGGTTTTTTGATTGTGAAGCGCCGTGGCGCCGACATAAGGAAATCCGGCAGTGGAAACATCGGCGCGGCAAACGTGATGCGCAACGCGGGCGCGTTGCCTGGTTTGTTGACGCTTGCGCTCGACACCGCGAAAGGCTACTTCGCCGTGTGGCTCGCGTCCCGGTGGACTGGAGGAAGCATCCGTTGGATGACCGTCGCGGCTGTTGCGGCGGTGCTCGGCCACATGTTTCCTGTCTGGCTGAAGTTCCACGGCGGCAAAGGAGTTGCCACGGGTCTTGGCGTGTTCCTGCCAATCTGTCCAGGGGCGGTCGCGGCCGGAGCAGTGCTGTGGATCTTGGTCGTGGCCTTCTGGAGGTATTCCTCGCTCGGGTCGATTGTGGCATCGGCGGCGCTCCCGCTCTTCGTGCACATCTTCTACGCGCCTCGGCATGCCCCTCCGTTGTATCTCTCGCTGGCGACAGTCGCCATCTCGCTCCTTGTCCTGTGGAAACACCGCGGCAATATCGAGCGCCTCATGACCGGCAAGGAACACCGCCTGAATTTCCATCGCTAGCCGTTCGCGCGGCCCCGCGCGATCTAAACGACAGGACGGCCAGTTCCTAAGTGCCAATAGGCCAGTGGCTTATGCGGCAACGCTAGTACTATCGTCCCGTTGTGCCGGGCGCGCCGGTTCGATAGCTTTTTCTCGAAGGGGATTCTTATGCGCATTCAGGCCCTCAGGTATTTCACAACACGGCGGCTACGCATCATGTGGATCGTGCTGGGGGCGCTTCTGCTCGTCAGCGTCACACCTCTTTGGCTCTACCACCGCCAAGTGCTGCGCCTGAGCGAAGAGAAACTGCAGGACACGGAGCGCGTCCAGCAAAGCGAGATTACGCGGTCGCTGGCAAGCGAAACCCTGCAATTCCAGCAGGGCTTTCACGAGCAACTCCTGAGCCAACGCCAGGTGCTCGCGCTTACCGGGTGGATTCAGAACGTGGACGAACCCGCGCGCGCGCCGCAGATTTCGCGCCTGCTTCAGGATTTCGCGGAAAATAATCCAAACGTCCTCTACATCACGGCTGTGAACCAGCTTGCCAAAGGGCAGTCCGCGGGCAGTTTCCGTGCCGATCAGGACCCCTTCGTCGAAGCCGCGCTTAAGCGCGCCTTCCAGGCCAGCATTCAGGGATTCAACTCGATCAGCCAACCCTTCGCGCTGGGGCAGGACAATCGCCCCGCGCTGGTGGTGTCGGTGCCGCTGATGTCGGAAGGGCAATTCACGGGGATGTTTGCCGCGGTCGTTTCGCTCGACAAGCTGCAACTGCGTCTTCGTGACGCGAGCGTGCGTGACCGCACCGTCTATATCGTGGACGTGTATGGCGACATCGTGGCGCACCCGAATACGCGCGAAATGGTTCCAGGGCGCGACGTCACTTCCACTTCCCCGCTCGTGAAGCAGTTCCGCGACCTCTTCCGCGAGCACGAATTTCGCGCCACGCAGACCGTGCCATTCTCCGTCATGGAGTCCGGCAAGCGCCGCCCCGTCGAGATGATCGGCACGTACAGCACGATCCCCGAGCTTCACTGGGCCGTGATCGCGCAGCGCAGCTTGGATGACGCGCGCGCCGATGCCGGCGTCGAGGAGCTGAACACGCGGGCGCTCAGCTTTGTCGTCGGCGTCACGCTCGTCGCGCTTGTCCTGGGATACCTTTTTGCGGTCGGCATCACGCGGCCGATTCGCGGCCTCGTGGAATCCACGCGCGCCATCAGTCGCGCCGAGTTCCACGAACGCGTTCAAGTGCGCGGCGCAGCGGAAATCAGCGACCTGGCCGAGACATTCAACGATATGGCCAGCGATATCGAGCAGTACGTCGAACGCCTGAAACAAGCGGCGGCGGAAAACCGCGAGCTATTTCTTGGGTCCATCCGCATGCTCGCGGCTGCGATCGACGAAAAGGACCCGTACACGCGAGGTCATTCGGGCCGCGTCGCGAAGTATTCGATGATCATCGGCGACGAGCTCGGGCTTAGCTCGGAAGACCTCGACCGGCTGCGCATTTCGGCTTTGTTGCACGACGTGGGTAAGATCGGCGTGGATGACCGCGTGCTGAAGAAGCCCGGCGACTTGACAGACGAGGAATTTGGCTTGATGAAGCAGCACACCGTGAAAGGCGCGAACATCATGCGCCCGGTCGCACAACTAAAGGAAATGCTGCCCGGCATCGAACTTCACCATGAGCGCATGGACGGCGGCGGCTATCCCTACGGCTTGCAAGGCGATGAGATTCCTCTCATGGCGCGCATCATCGCCGTGGCCGACACTCTCGACGCAATTACGACTAACCGCCCGTATCAATCGGCCATGGATCTTGAGTACGCGCTCGACCGCATACGGTCGCTCGCCATTTCGAAATTCGATGAGAAGGTTGTGGGCGCCCTCGATCACGCAGTCCAGTCGGGTCGCCTGCGCCTCTCCGCCACTCTTGTAGAGGTTTAATAGCCTACGCTGCGCGACGATTCATTCCCTGCAAAGACTGGGGCGAAACTTCAGAGTTACTTTCCGCCGAGAACTTCTGCAAGACTCCGCGTTGGTGCAGCGTTGGGCCCGATCAACAGGCTTTTGTCGCCGTTGTTTTCCTTGGGGCAAAACTGGGCTGCACCCTGGAGTTCTGGGTACTCCTTACACAGTTCCTTGAATATCTTGGTTAAGTTTTCCATTACCATCTGCTGCCCAATTCTGTTTAGATCGCCGAAAAGTTGTGGCACCACCTCGATGTAGTGCTGCCCAGCAGGGGTCTCGTAGAATTGCGTCAATCCCTTAATGTCCTCATCAGAGAGGTGCTTCGCATATGCCAATACCTTCCGGTCGGTACATTCATCCGTTCCGAAGAGCGCCAGGATCTTTTCCATGTATGAATCGAGGATCTTTCCCCGGCTTGGCGTCGGCGGAAGCGTACTCATTATCATGGGACGCAAAGATTGGAAAAGCTCTCGACCTGCAGCAACCTCCTTGTCCTTCGAGTGCGCAACATCAAGAAGGTGGAGAATATCTGCCTTAAGCTGTGGATCGATCGGTTTCTCGGCCTGAGACTTGAGGCTGTCCAAGTCGCTCGGGGGAATGTTACCGCCTGGAATCTGTGGAATGCTCTCTTGTTCTGCGGCAGGCGGCGTTTCTCCACCCAGCGTGAAGACGACCGAGATAGTAGTGTCCACTTCCACCGGTTCGTGATTGAGCAATGTTGGTTTGTAGCGCCATTGCTGGACTGCATCCGTCGCCGACTTTGTCAACTCGAGTGGCCCGGAAATGACTTCGAGACTTCGGATGGCCCCATCCTTCGCAACAATCGCGTGAAGCACGACTGTGCCGCTAATGTGGGCAGCCTTGGCCTCCGCTGGATAAACAGGCATGACTTGGTGCTCAAGGCTCGCGGCTGCGACATTTCCCCCCACTCGAATTCTCATGGGCTTCTGTGCTGGGCCTGGGGTCGCTGCTTGCGGCGATTGCGCGCCCGCTTGCGAACCTTCTGCCGACTGCCCGGAACTCGTTTGTGTTCCCTGCTCCTGTGCGATGGCGCAAGTCCCAAAAAACGTCACCAGTGCAATCGCACATATCACAATTCTCGTCCGCATATTAAGACTCCTCAAAGCCATTTATTGAGTCCGCACATGGCCGCGAGTATACACGAGGCGTTTGAACCGCGCGTGAAAATATGCCCGAGCCAGATCGCGCGACAAGCCGCAGGAGCCGTCGAAGTCGGCACCTCTGCTAGAATGTGAGGTTCCGCGCAAGGCGGCAGACGCGATGATTTCACTCTTCGGAAAACCGGAACCAACGCTGATCGAGCGGCTGAAGCAGTCGGTCGGCAAAACTCGCACCGAGCTTGCTGCTCGCGTCGAACAATTGATGACGGGCGACCGCCCCGTCGATCCGGAGCTGCTCAAGCAGCTCGAATCCGCGCTTCTTTCGGCAGATATTGGCGTGCAAACAACGAAAGAAGTTCTTGCGGCGCTTCGCGAGCAAGTGACCGAGCACAAACTCGAAGGCTCCGCCGCACTCAAGCACGAACTAAAGAAACAAATTCTGAAAATCCTGAGTGCGCCCGCGGGCAATCCGGAAATCAAATCCGAAGAAGCGCCGCGCGTCCTCTTCGTCGTCGGTGTGAACGGCACCGGCAAGACGACGACCATCGGCAAGCTCGCGAATCGCCTGAAGAAAGAGGGCGCATCCGTCCTGCTCTGCGCGGCGGACACGTTTCGCGCCGCCGCCGTCGAACAACTCGAAGTCTGGGCGCATCGCGCCGGCGTGGAAGTGATCAAACAGAAATCCGGCGCCGATCCTTCAGCGGTGATTTTCGACGCGCTGACGGCCGCTCGCGCCCGCTCCACCGACGCCGTGATCGTCGATACCGCTGGGCGTCTTCACACGAAATCGAATCTGATGGCTGAACTTGAAAAGATGAAACGTACAGCCGCAAAATTCGTACCCGGTGCGCCACACGACGTCCTTCTGGTCCTCGACGCCACCACGGGACAGAACGGGCTCAATCAGGCGCGCGAATTCTGGAGTCATGCGGGTGTCACAGGTATCGTGCTCACGAAGCTCGACGGAACGGCGAAAGGCGGCATCGTTGTCGCCATCGCGCGGGAGCTGAACCTTCCGCTTCGCTTTATCGGCACGGGAGAACAGATCGACGATCTGGTGCCATTCGACGCGCAAACTTATGTCAATTCGCTCTTCGACTAGACCGGCCGCAGCCACAGACGAAGCATGGATGGCGCGTGCCCTTGAACTTGCCCGCAAAGGCACGTCGTTGGTACATCCAAACCCGCGCGTGGGAGCGGTTGTCGTCAAGGGCGGCCGCGTGATTGGCCAGGGTTTTCATGTTTACGATCGCCTCGATCACGCCGAAATTGTCGCGCTCAAACAAGCAGGACACAAAGCGCGCGGCGCGACGCTCTACGTGAATCTCGAACCATGTTGCCACGCGGGCCGCACGGGGCCTTGCACGAAAGCGATCATCGCCGCGGGCATCAAGAATGTGTACGCGGCCATGAATGATCCCAACCCGGCAGTTTCCGGGCGCGGCATCGCACAGCTTCGCCGAGCGGGGATTCAGGTAATCCTGGGCGAGGGTGAAAACGATGCGCGGATGTTGAATGAAGATTTTGCGAAGTGGATACGCACGCGGCTGCCGTTCGTTACGCTTAAGAGCGCGCTCACACTCGATGGCAAGATTGCCGAGCGTGCCGGAAGTTCGACGCGAATTTCGGGCGCAGCATCGCGTGAAGAGGTCCAACGAATGCGTCATGCAGCCGACGCGCTGCTCGCCGGAATCGGCACTGTCCTCATGGACGACCCGCGCTTGACGGATCGCACGCGCGAGCCGAGGCGCCGCAAGCTACTTCGCGCGGTTGTCGATTCGCAATTGCGATTGCCGTTGCAGTCGAAGCTGGTGAAATCCGCGCAGGATGACGTGCTGGTCTTCACAACGCCTGCGGCTGATTCGCGCAAGGAGAAAGCCCTGAACCAAGCTGGCGTCGAGGTCTTTCGCGTGCGCGCGAACCGAGGCCGAGTGGACTTGCGCGAAGTGGTTCGCGAGCTTGGCAAGCGTCAGATGTTGAGCGTGCTGCTCGAAGCAGGGAGCGAGCTGAACGGCGCGGCGCTCGCGGCAGGAATTGTGGACAAGGTGGTTTTGTTCTACGCGCCACAAGTCATGGGCGCAGGTGGCGTGCCTTTTTCGAGGATTTCGACGGCGCGGCTATCCGATGCGCCAGAACTTGCGAATGTGACGCTGCGGCGCTATGGTCCCGATATCGCAGTGCAAGGATACTTTCACGATGTTTACAGGAATTATTGAACGCTTCGGAAAGATCGCATCGCTCGCACAGAACGAGAATGGCGGGCGGCTCCGCGTGAGCCTTGCGAACGCTCCCGACATCGCCGCGGAAATGAAAATCGGCGACAGCATTGCGGTCAACGGCTGCTGCTTGACGGTGGTCGAATTTGACGGCAGCAATTTTCTCACCGACCTTTCCGGCGAAACGTTGCGCCGCACGTCGTTCGGCGAAAAGAAAGCGCGCGACATCGTCAACCTCGAACGCCCTCTCTTGGCATCGGCGCGGCTCGGCGGACATTTCGTGCAAGGACACGTGGACGGCGTTGGGCGCGTCACGGAACTCGTTCCCGAGGGCGAGAATTGGTGGCTCTCGGTGCGCGTGCCGGAAAATCTGCGCCGGTACGTCGCGGAAAAGGGCTCGATGGCCATCGACGGAATCAGCCTCACTGTCGCGCGCTGGCAGGACGGAATCGCCAGCATCGCCATCATTCCCTACACGTACAAATTCACGGATGTTCAGGGCATGGTTCCGGGCGATGCCGTAAATCTGGAATGCGACATCCTGGCCAAATACGTGGAAAGCTTGCTCGAAGGGCGCAAAGATCAGCCGGTTCCGGGGCTCACGATCAGCCAGTTGACCGAGCAGGGTTTCTAAGCGGGTTGCGTGCGCATCGTCATAGCTAAAACTAATTCTTCGATCCTGCAGTGATTGTCTCCAAGCCGTGCCCGTGCGGACCGGTTTCCCTGTGGTGCAACAAGAATGCAAACATCATCCCCAGAAAACCGAGTATTGAAAAAGTCCACATGCCCAAATGATACCCAGCGGGGTGACCGGGACCGGCGCCCGCAATGTCGTTTTCCCAGCCAATCAGGAAATTGAAGCCTGCCAAGCCGATATTCTGGATCATCGTCATCACGCCGTAAGCGGTCCCCAGCTTGGCTTCGTCCACAATGTAGGCCACGGAAGGCCACATCACCGCGGGAATCAATGAAAATGCCACGCCCATCATGGCCATCGGCAAATAGAGCGAGATATTCCAATAGGCCATGATCAAGTAAACAGGAATCAAAAGCAGCGAGCCAAACATCATAAATAACGCGCGCTTGCCCACTTTATCGACCAGCAAGCCGAACATCGGCGTGGCAATCATGGCGAAGAGCGTCAACATGCTCGAGAGGAATCCGCCCGTTTCACGCGTCGTGCCGTGAGCTTCCATGAAGAACTTCACCGCGAAAGTCTGGAACGGGAAGATGCCCGAATAAAAGACAATGCACAGGCCGACGATGTACCAGTAGGAAGCTCCGAATTTGAACAAATCCTTGAATACAACCTTGTCCGTCGAACCACCCACTCCCAACTCATAGTGCCTTTCGGCGTAGTTCTCCATGCCCCAATAAATGACGGCTCCCAGCACGCACAGCGTCGAGACAGCCACCGCAATCAGGAACGGATAGCGCCAGTTCACATACGCATGCCGCGCCCAGGTTGGCGAGTTCAACGCGGCGAATGAGCCGATCCGCGCAATCGTCAGATTCACTCCGAAGGCAAGACTGAGTTCCTTGCCGCGAAACCACTTCGCGAGAAGCGTGGTGACCGCAATGATCAGCGACTCCGCTCCCATTCCAAAAATCAATCTGCCCGTAGCCATCAACCACAGGTGCGGGCTCAGAACCGTGATCACGGCGCCAAGAAAACACAATCCGCCAAAGATGAATGTCGATTTCTTGCCGCCGATGCGGTCGATAAGCATGCCGCCGAGCACGACCGTAAAAATATTCGGCACGCTGTAAATTCCCTGCAGGAGGCCAATGTTCGAATCCGTGAAACCGAGTTGCTTGGTGAGCAGGTCCGCGAGCGGGCTTAATGCGTCGTACACATAGTAATTCCCGAACATCGCGAGGCTGATGAAGATGAGCACCGCCCAGCGATAAAAAGGCGTCGGCGCGGGACGCGTCACAGCCACGGAAGCTGCATCGGTCATATGCGAATTCACCTCTTATTTGGCACGGATTTCGCGCGTTTTCACGCGCGCAGGCATCCGGCACAAGAGCAAGGAACATAGCAGATTGCCTCCGCCCGCAGCAAGCAAACCTCGTCCGAAGTAGATGATCCGTTTCCCGGTCGGCGTCGCCCTGCTGCGGTACGCTACCGTCGTTTTTCTCGATTTGCGAGCTGAATTAACTTGGCGAGTAGCTTCATCGCCCGCCCCACTCGCGCGCGATCTTCCGTGGCGCAAAGGTCAATAAGGAATCCGCGACTGGCGGCGAGGAGCAGCGTTGCCTCGGCAGGATCGCCCTTCAAGGACACTCCAGCCCTGTCCGCAAGCTTCTGCCAGTAAACGACAGGGTCTGTGAGGACGCCAGGGTAGCTGCGCGGATCCCGAAGCGCCAACACATATAATTCCAAGATCAGGCGCGCGGCCGGCCGCGCCCGGCGCGTGCTCACCCGCCGCCAGTGCCAGCGCAGAAACTCGGGCATCGTGCGCGGCTTCTTCCCTCTCTGGAACCAAGCGCGGATGGTGGCATCTTCGCGTTCTCGCAGACCCGTTAGAATCTCCCGCATCAGTCCTTCTCGCGAGCCGAAGTGATAGACAAGCATTCGCGCGCTGGTCTTCAGGGCTTTCGCCAGCGGGCGAAGCGCCAAGTCCACAACGCCGTGAGAGAGAACATAATCCACAGCCTTGTCCCGGAGCTTCGCGCGGATGGCTGGGTTGTATGGTCTTGCCATTCAAGCCTCGCTTGCCGTATTATTGTAACACTCGTTACATTATTGCAAGGAGAAAGGCGATGAATAAAGCCCTAATTGTCGCGCTCTTGATATTCGCCCCAGTATCCCCAGGTATCGCAGCCAGTGCGGCGCCATCAACGCCCGAGGTGCCCTCTCAGCAGGACCAGAACAAGTTAGTCGCCAGGCGGGTGTTTGAAGAAATTCTCAATCAGGGAAAATTCCAGGTTGCAGACGAAATCTACACCAGAGATTTCGTTAATCATGGACTGCACAGAAATGCGGATTTGCAGGAGGACCAGGCAGCGGCTCGTTGGGAGAAAAAAACTGCCCCGGACCTGACAATGACCGTGAACTTTATGGTGGCTGAGGGCGACTTGGTCACGGTTGTGTGGACCGCGCGCGCAAACACCGTTACCTTGTGGCGATTGCCGGCAATGCGAATAAAACTTGAGGACAAAGGCATCACGGTGTGGCGCATTGTCGATGGAAAGATTCGTGATGAATGGACTGCATTCGACCTGTTACGAATTGTCCGTCAATTCGTGGTTGGGTTGAAATGGCTATTGCTGGGCCTTCTGTGCGCGGTGGTGATTCTCTTCTGGGTGGTTGGCAGACTAATCCGAAAAATGTGGCTCACTCTTTTCCCCCAACCTGCAAAGGCAACTTCGTAATTCGAGACGGCGGAATCCAATTCCATGGACGCGCGGTTCGCTCTAGGTGGGTGGAGTTGAGCGGAACGGTTTAGGGCTGGGAAAGAAATCGCAGAATCTCACGCATCAGACGCTCTCCCTGATCCGTCTGGAAGATAAACTGCGCGTGGGCCGAGCCATCAAGAACAATCAACTCTTTCGGCCCGGGAACGATATCGTACTGTTCGCGAATCTTCACCAGCCGCACAGCTCCGTCCCCTCGCGTGTCGTCTCGGCTTACGATGAATAGCTTGCGACCCTTGGCCTTTTCTGGCGGGCCAACTTGCCCTGTTCCGGCCTCTGATGCGAGCAAGACGATGCGATCTATCTCGCCTGGCTCAGCAACTATCGCCGCGTCGGCGGCCGCACTGCCTCCCATACTTGCCCCGACAATCGACACTGTCTTCGCGCCTGCCTTGCGCAGGTAGCGGACCGCCGCCAGCACATCGAGATGGAGCGGGGCGCGCAGAGGGTCGGACTGGCCTGGCCCTCGCGACTCGCCGTATCCCCGGAAGTCGATGGCGAGGACGCGGAATCCGGCATTCGCCAATGTCCGCGCTTGCTTCGCCCAACTCTTCTTGTTGAAGCGGCCGCCGTGGGCCAGCACAACGCCGCGTTCGCCATTTCCGTACATGTCCGCGTAGATGAGCCCGCCGTCCTGAGTCGGAAATGAAACGTGCTCCTGCGCCACCGCGAGCCCCACCGCCTCGCTCAGCAACACCACGAGCACGGCAATAGCTTTACCAAGGAGAGGCATACGTCAAATTGTACGGCCAAAACGGCCAACGAGGGCACAGGAGCGGGGATCAAAGCAGTTTGCCTCCGCTCGCAGTAAGCGGAGCCCGGCGAGCTTCTCGTTTGCGAATTCGTCAAACCAGTGTGAGAATACCTGCATGCGAAAACCACTTATCAAGACTGCCGCCATAATGGCGGCCGGCATGATCCTGCTCGGCAGTGCAATCGCGCAGCAGGCGCCGGCGTCCAATCCTCCGCAGGGTCAGCCTGCAAAACACCAACAAGCTACGGCAACGAAGCCAGAGCCGACGTCCACGGCCACAACTCCCCCTGATCTGGTTTTGAATACGCTAAAGGACAAGTCCAGTTATGCAATCGGGATGAATATCGGAAGGGGTCTGCAAAGAGATTCCGTGGACATCGATCCGAACATCTTTTTGCGCGGCGTAGAGGACGCCAGGACCGGCGGAAAGATGCTCCTAACTGACGACGAAGCAAAGGCCGCGTTGGCCGCGCTCCAAGCCGATCTGCGCAAAAAACAGGAGGAGAAGATGCAGCAGCAAGGAGAAGCGAACAAGAAGGAAGGCGATGCGTTCCTGGCAGCCAACAAGACGAAGGAGGGCGTCGTCGCGCTGCCCAGCGGCCTCCAATACAAGATTCTAACGCACGGGACCGGACCAAAACCCTTGGCCACCGACTCGGTCGTTTGCAACTACAAAGGAACGCTCATCAACGGCACAGAGTTCGACAGCTCTTACAAGCGCGGGCAACCCGCAACTTTTCCCGTAACCGGGGTCATCAAAGCGTGGACGGAAGCGCTCCAACTTATGCCGGTTGGGTCCAAGTGGCAACTATTCGTTCCGCCAGACCTCGGCTACGGCGCACGCGGTGCAGGTCCGAACATAGGCCCGAACGCAACTCTGATCTTTGAAGTCGAGTTGCTCTCGGTCAAGGCGAAGGCGCAATAGGAAGCGCGCTGAGATTCTGAATCTATTGGCGGACGAATCACCGTCACGGTTTTCCAGGAAATACGAATGAAGGCTGCCGCCTCTGAATCGCGGAGTGGAATCCGCTCAGACAGAAGCGTCGAGGGCGGGGATGAGTTCGTCTTGCGCGAGGAAATTGCGCAGGTGCGGATCGCTTGAGGCTTCGAGCTCCGGCCAGGTGCCGAAAAACGAAACGCGTCCTTCATCAAGAAAAATGACGCGATCCGCCAGTTTCTTGGCAAGGTGGGTATCGTGGGTCACCACGATGGAAGTCTTGTGAAATTTCACTTTCAGCTTGAGAATCAAGTCGCTGATGTGCAGCGCCATCATCGGGTCCACCATCGTTGTCGGCTCGTCGTAAAGGATCGCTTCGGGATTTTCCGCCAGCGCCCGCGCGATGGCCACGGCGCGTTTCATTCCCGTGCTGAGGTCGGAGGGTAAATGATTCGCAAACTCCGAGACCTCGAGCATGTCGAGCAACTCGGCAACGCGTTGCTCGGTCTTTTCGTCGTCCTGTCCGCCATGGCTCAGGATCGGGAAAGCCACATTATCGCGGACGGTGAGTGAATCGAAAAGCGCGCCCGATTGAAAAACCATCGTCACGTGCCGGCGAAGCGAAGAGAACTGCTCCTCGCTCCAGTCGGTCACGTCCTTACCCGCGACGATGATGCGCCCCGCATCGGGCTCGAGAAACCCGAGCAATAGCTTCAAGGAAACCGACTTCCCTACCCCGCTGCGGCCCAGGATGACCCCTGTCTCGCCGCGATCCACGAAGAAGCTGACGTCTTTCAGAACATCGTTCTCGTCGAACGATTTCGAAACATTGAGGAATTCAAAATAGTGGTCGCTCATCGTTTCGCGCATTCGCTGCGGGATTCCATATTCTCGAATAGAAACCCCTCTGAATCAAAGGCTTTCCATTTCTCGGAGGCGAGGGCCCGTCATCACTTTCCCGGACGCTGGACTCCCAATTCGCGCAGCTTCTCCTGCAAACTCTGCCGGTGCAAGCCCACTTCAGCGGCTGTCTTTGAAATGTTCCAGTGGTGCTCTTCGAGCTTGCCCTTCAGGTAGGCAATCTCGAATTTGCGTTTCGCCTCGCGAAAATCCGTCTCGCCAAGGAACGCGTTCGCGCCGCCTTCGCGCGTTGCTACAGAAACGCCCGTGCTATTGCGGATTTCTTCAGGCAGATCCGCGATCTTGATCTCATCCCCCTCAGAGAGCACCAGCGTGCGCTCGATCACGTTGCGAAGTTCGCGAATATTGCCCGGCCAGTCGTAGCGGCGCAGCAGTTCCGCGGCTTCACGACTCGGGCGGGCGCACCGTTCGTGGCGCGCGCCAAGCTGCGCAAAAAAAGTCTCGGTAAGTTGCGGAATGTCGTCCTTGTGAGCGCGCAGTGGGGGAAGCTCCAGCGTGACGACACGGAGCCGGTAGTACAGGTCCTCGCGAAAGCGTTCTGCCACAATTTCCGCGTGCAGATCGCGATGCGTCGCGCTGACGATGCGCACGTCCACATCGATTGTAAATGTTCCGCCGAGCCGTTCGATCTTGCGGCTTTCGACCGCGCGAAGCACCTTCGCCTGCGTCACCGGATTCATGTCGCCGATTTCGTCGAGGAAAAGAGTGCCGCCGGAGGCAAGTTCGAACTTCCCTTTTCGCTGGTGCGCAGCGCCGGTAAACGCGCCCTTCTCGTAGCCGAAGAGTTCCGACTCAATCAGATTTTCCGGCAGGGCGGCGCAATTGACGGCAATGAATGGCTTCGCCGAGCGCGGCGATCGCGCATGAATCTCTTGCGCGAGCAACTCTTTTCCTGTGCCGCTCTCGCCAAGAATCAGGACCGTGGCATCGGTGGGAGCCACGCGGTCCGCCATCTCGAAAACGCGGCGCATCGCCGCTGACGTGCCAATCATCCGGCCGAATTGCCCTTCAGCGACAAGCTCTCGGCGGAGGCGTTCGTTTTCCGCGCCAAGCTCGGCGAGCTTCAAGAGGTTCGCGACTCGCTTGCGAAGCTCCTCGATGTCGAATCCTTTGACGATGTAGTCCGCCGCACCGCACTGGAGCGCCTCCACGGCCGTTTTCGCGGTATCGAGGGCGGAGACGACAAGTACCGGTGTCTCGTCGCCGTTTTCGCGCAGCGAGCGCAGAAATGTGAGGCCGTCTTCGTCCGGCATGACAAGGTCGAGCAGGATGATGTCTGGGCGATCGTTCAAGAGAGCTCCACGCGCGGCGTCTGCCGATGCGGCTTCCGTGACGCGATAATTATTCTCGAGCGCGCGCTGCATTCCATAACGCGCCGATGGCTCATCGTCCACAATCAAAACTGTACGCATGAATTCGTCATCCTTTTCCCGTTGTGAGAGGAAGCGTCAAGCGAAACCGTGTTCCCTTGTCATTTCTCACAGGACTGTCACATGAAATCGTCCCTCCCATTTCGGCGACGCGACGTGCCACGATGGAAAGTCCCAAACCGGTGCCAGATGCCTTTGTCGTGTAGAATGGCTGAAATATTTTCGAACGGACCTCCACAGCAATTCCGGGACCATCGTCCTCGACACTTATTCCAAGTTGATTACCTTCGCGCGATAAGCCGACTCGGACGCGCCCACCATTTGGCTGCGCTTCGATTGCATTCACAATCAGGTTCGAGAGCGCTTCGTTGAGGGCTTCCTCCAAAGCAAGCACAGCGACACTGTCAGCGGAACAATCAAGTTCGAGATTTACATTTCGCGGCTCCGCGTCGCGTCGAAACAACGCGACCGTTCGTGTCGCGAGCGCGACAGCATCAACACTCGCGCTTTTGACGGATGGCTTCGCGAAATGCAGGAGCTGCGTAAGCTTCGCGTTCATGCGATCGATCTCGCCCAAAACCACCGAGCAATCGTGACGCACATCCGATGGCAAGTCCGGCTTCTCGAGCTGCACTTGCAACACGGTCTTCATCGAACTTAGCGGATTTCGCAAATTGTGCGAGACGCTTGCCGCCATCTGACCCAGCAGGGCAAGGCGTTCGCGTTCCGACAACTCGCGTTCGAGCCGGAGCTTGTCTTCGATCAGGCGAGAGAGGTCCAGCATCGCCGGCAACTGCTCGGCGAGAAACTCGAGTGCGGCGGTTGTCTCGCCTGTCAGATAGGAGCCGGTCGATGCGGCTTCGAGCAATCCAATTTGTTCGCGGTCCTTCAAAAGCGGAATACGCACCGTGTGGCCAAGGCCGCCCGGAGCCTTGAGCGGCTCCTGCGAGGACTCTTGAGGAATTGCCAGCCGAACCGTGGCAAGTCCAAATTCTTCACGAATGCGCCCCTGGACTTGCGCAACAAGATGCGCCACATCTCCACGCCGGGCTTCCTCTTGGAGCTCGACCGTCAACCGTTGCCATCGGTCCATTCGCTCGCGCAAAGTGCGGTGAAGCGTGCGTCCGATCGTTCGCTCGAGCGGCTCGTACAGAATCACGAGAACGAAAATCAAAATGCTCGCCGTCGCTTCCGGCGGCAGGATTGGCTCGAGCCAGTGGCTCAGGCGCCACACAATCGCAAGATAAAGCAGGGCTACAAATGTGGTCGAGACCGCGTAGATCAGATTCCGCTGCAATCCAATCTCGAGAAAGTTGTGACGCAGAATCGCGTACCCCAGCATCGCGCACGGGATGATCGCCGCGAGCATTACGACCGTTGCCAGTCCCATGGACCACAATGAATTTCGCGGGTTGCCGAAGCCGTAAAGGTAAATTACGCCGCCGCCGATGAAGCCGCAAAAGATGGCAAGGAATTGATGGAAAGACCGCAGCGCTCCCTCTCTCGATCGCTTCGCAGCAATCAGATCGAACGGAATGCATGAGAGCAATACAACTCCGAGCCAGATCCCGTAGTAATGTCCTTCCCTGCTGCCTGGCCAAAGAGAATCAAGCGAAAGGGACTTTAGGAGTTTTGGGGCAAACGCCCAAGAAAAAAGAACCAGAAGCAAATAGTTGGCCCAAACGAGAAGATGTAGCCAAAATGAATGCGGACGCGCTGCCGCGAGTTCGTCGTAGGACACGTTCGTATGGAGCAGTAGAGGTGGCACGAAACCCAAACCCAGGATGATCAGCGCCATCCCGAAAAGCACAGTGGCAGCAGGTGGCTCCGAATAGTGAATCTCGGCATTGAGGATCAGCAGCCCGCCCGCGTAGAACAGGAAGAGAGCCAGGAGCAAAAAGAAGAGGATTCGTTCAAAGGCGCGCGGCCGACGGTGCCCAACAATCAAAGCCAAGAGGAACAAGGGCACGAGCGTCCCTGCTGTGAACCCGATCAAGCGGGCATAAAACAGTACGGGCACTGAATAGCCTCTCGCGAGTGGATTCTAAGCATTGGCGCGTTGCAACTCAATACCCAAGTGTCGGAAAAACATTGCAGCTTATATTGTGTTGCAAATAAACAACTTACATTCTTGGATTTCCATGGTTTGTGAGTGTTGGATTGTCAGGTTTCCACTTGACACAGAAGCTTGTTCAGACTATATTAGCACTCGCCTGAGAGGAGTGCTAAGTAGCCAGATTCCTCGTCAGGCAATCTAGAGCACCCCATCGGAGGAATTGCACAAATGGCTGTCAACATCACACCGCTACACGACCGCGTGTTGGTGCGGCGGCTGGAAGAAAAAGAGTCCGTGAAGGGCGGAATCATCATCCCTGACACGGCAAAAGAGAAGCCACAGGAAGGCGAAGTGATCGCTGTGGGCAGTGGGCGCCGGGAAAAGGGCGAAGTGATTCCGCTCGACGTCAAGCCAGGCGACCGCATCCTGTTCGGCAAGTATTCTGGCAGCGATATCAAGATCGACGACGAGGAGTATCTCATCCTTAAGGAAGACGAAATCCTCGCGAAGATCGGCGGCTCGGCCAAAGCGGCCGGCGGCAAAAAGTAACCTCCCGATTCGGCGCGAGCCGCACGGGACAAACCCATTCATAGGATTTTCCAAGGAGGAGACAGATCCATGGCAAAGCAAATTGTGACTGGTGAGAATTCGCGCCAGTCCATCCTGCGCGGCGTCAACATTCTTGCTGACGCCGTGAAGATCACGCTCGGCCCGAAGGGGCGCAACGCGGTGATCGAGAAGAAATTCGGCGCGCCGATCATCACCAAGGACGGTGTGACCGTGGCGAAGGAAATCGAGCTACCCGACCCGCTTGAGAACATGGGCGCGCAGATGGTCCGCGAAGTCGCTTCGAAGACGTCCGACGTAGCCGGCGACGGCACCACCACTGCCACCGTTCTCGCTCAGGCGATCTTCCGCGAAGGCGTGAAGACCGTCGCAGCGGGCGCCAGCCCGATGGCCCTGAAGCGCGGCATCGAGAAGGCCGTCGAGATCGCCGTCGAGGAAATCAAGAAACTCCACAAGGACGTGAAGGGCGACATGATCGCCCAAGTCGGGACGATCAGCGCAAATAACGACAAGCAGATCGGCTCGATCATCGCCGAAGCAATGAAAAAGGTTGGCAAGGACGGCGTCATCACCGTTGAGGAATCGAAAACGATGGAGACGACGCTCGAAGTGGTCGAAGGAATGCAATTCGACCGCGGCTACCTTTCTCCCTACTTCGTCACCGATCCGGAGCGCATGGAATGCGCGCTCGAGGACGTCCGCATCCTGATTCACGAGAAGAAAATCAGCTCGATGAAGGACCTGCTTCCCCTGCTCGAGCAAATCGCCAAGATGGGCAAGCCGCTGTTGATTATCGCGGAAGATGTTGAGGGCGAAGCACTTGCAACACTCGTCGTCAACAAACTCCGTGGCACGCTGCAGTGCGCTGCTGTAAAGGCTCCCGGCTTCGGCGACCGCCGCAAGGCCATGCTCGAAGACATCGCCACGTTGACGGGCGGCAAGGCCGTCACCGAGGACCTCGGCATCAAACTCGAAAACGTGAAGATCGAGGACCTTGGCCGCGCCAAGAAAATCACCATCGACAAGGACAACACAACCATCGTCGAAGGCTCCGGCAAGCCATCTGAAATCGAAGGCCGCGTGAAGCAGATCCGGACGCAGATCGACGACACCACGTCGGACTACGACAAGGAGAAGCTCCAAGAGCGGCTGGCGAAGCTGGTTGGCGGCGTTGCAGTCATTAAGGTTGGGGCCGCAACCGAGACCGAGCTGAAGGAAAAGAAGGCTCGCGTTGAAGACGCCATGCACGCTACCCGCGCAGCCGTTGAGGAAGGCATCGTTCCTGGCGGCGGCGTGGCGCTGATTCGCTGCATCGCGCCCCTCGATAAGCTGAAGCTCGAAGGCGACGAGGCCATCGGGGTCAACATCGTGAAGCGCGCCCTCGAAGAGCCCATGCGGCAAATTGTCCACAACGCAGGCGCAGAAGGCGCTATCGTTGTCGGCCGCGTGCGCGAAGCGGAGGACGAGAACTTCGGCTTCAATGCCGAGACGGGCAAGTTCGGCGACATGGTCAAGGCCGGCGTGATTGACCCTGCCAAGGTGACTCGCCTGGCGCTTCAAAACGCAGCGTCGGTTGCCAGCCTGATGCTCACCACCGAAGCTTTGATAGCCGACATCAAGGAAAAGGAAGATAAGGCTGCCGGCGCCCCTGGCCACGGCGGTGGTGGCATGGGCGGAGGAATGTACTAAACTCCGGCCGGCCGTTTGAATTAAGGTCGTTCAGTAACTTTGATATAAGGGCGTCCCGAAGATTCCGGTCGGGACGCCTTTTTTTCTTACGGGGGACGCGGAGCCGTGCAATGACACTGGAAGGCAAAGGCAAAACCCAAGGCGCCCGTCCCAAGGGACGGCCGCCCCGCTGAAGCGTCCGGGGCGCAAAGTGCGCGCTACATAACCTATGTCAAGGGCTGGCGCTCCCCATAACTACGTTCGGGGCAGGCCCTTCGTCCCCATGCGGAGGGACTCAGGGCAAGCAGAATGACGGAGCGCGGCTGAATGCGGCGGCATCGGAACCCCGCTGATATCGCTTGCGTTTGCTCTGGAGGCAAAACCGTTGTGGCGAGGTCAGGAGGAATGTACGATTTGCGAGCCAGAGATCCAAATCGGAGATTACACCTCGTCCGAGTGCGTGAAACCATTTCTCGCGCCGTGGAATCAAACCAACCACGCAACCGGCATGGAAACCCATCCGTCGATTCCCGGGGATGGGCGCGGACTCTGGGGGGATTCGATTTTGGTAAGCAAACAGCGCGGGCGGATGTTGTGCTTTTTTTTTGGATGCAGTCTGATTGCTGCGCTGCTGCTTCCTCACCCAGCCTTGGCGCAGGAGAACGGACAGCAAGGGAAGCAGCAAACGCAGTCTCCCGAATCAGAGCGAGCCGCACAACAGGCTTCGCCCTCGATTCCAGATGCGCCGGTTAAGGTCCAATCAAAAGGCGTCCAGCCGGGGCAGGAACGTAATTCCAACCAGAACAATCGGGGCCAGAACCAAGAGCAGCCAACAACACCCGAAAACGACCGTCTCTTCGGCGTGCTGCCAAATTATCTGACCGTTGAGAACCAGGCCAAGGTTCCGCCGCTTACAACCGGGGGGAAGTATAAGCTTGTAGCGCAGGGCTCGTTCGATCCGGTTATGTACCCGTTCATCGGGTTTCTCGCCCTGGTCAGCCAGGCGCAGAACAGCGAGCCAGGCTATGGCCAAGGCGCAGCAGGCTTTGGAAAGCGCTACGGCGCAGCTTTCGCCGATTCGACGATTGGGAATTTTATGACTGGAGCTATCTTTCCGTCCCTGCTCAAGCAGGACCCTCGGTACTTCCAGTTGGTCCACGGCGGAATCAAGCGCCGCTCGATCTACGCGGTGAGCCGCATCTTGATCACACGCACCGACTCCGGACACAATGAATTCAATAGTTCCGAGATCGTGGGCAATCTTGTCGCCGCCGGGATTTCCATGCCATATCATCCCGCTGGGGATCGGACCTTGGCGGACACGCTGAGCGTGTGGGGGACGAGCGTGGGCTGGGACACGATGTCGAACCTTGCAGTGGAGTTCTGGCCGGACATCCACGTTTGGCTGAAGCGGAAATTCCATTCCGGGAAACAAGAATAAGGGCCGCTTTATTGCGGTGCTGGGATTAGCCCGCCAGTTTCTGGTGAACGCCGAAACCGGAGAAGTGGAATCGACCTCAAAATAGGTAGTAAGTTGGCTATCTGCGATTCTTTCGTGCCCGTCCTGGATTTTTCGTCAGGTGCCAAGCGTCACACCACGAGCACAGATAGGCGCGAAGTTCCTTTGGCGCATTGGCGGTTGCGATCTGGTGTGCGGCTGTCGCAAGAGCTTCCCGTTCGCTTGCGTACTTCCGCTTCCCGCTGACCGGGCATTTCGGTTCGCTGTCCGCCACAAGCTGTTCCTGAAATTCTCGATGTCGTGATCTAGGCATACGCCCCTGCGGCTCTCCCCTTCTGTGCGAGGAACCCCAATCATCCGCCATTACAACCCAATCAGGCAAATAATTGGTTAACGCGACTTTTGATCCAGGCGACATCCATGAATAATCCTCTCAGCAGAACCGTGATGACCGAGGGAGAAAAAGAGCGCCTTTCTTTGACCCAATGGGGTATAATCCGCGCCAAACATTCCTGCTGGAGGCGTCCATGATCAGCCGACAGGGCCTGAACCTCATGGCATTGCTTTTTTCGATAGTCCTCCCGTGTTCCGCACAGATCGATAGTCGAAATCACATCATTATTGGCACAGTACGCGATAGTGCCTCGCATGAACCTTTGTCTGGGGTTCGTATTGAACTAGTGGTAGGCGGGGAGCAGCTTGTCGCTCCGCCCACAGCTTCCAACACGGAAGGGCAATTCCAGCTGGGTTGCCGCAAAGGCGACTTTTACATTCGGACCGAAAAATCGGGCTACGTCCCCGTGCAAGTAAAAGTGTCTCTCGGCCCCAACCAAGAGACGGACGTCACGATCGACCTCCAGCGGCAAGCTGCGGAGGGATCGTCCGACGCCAACCCTGGCGAAGCCATCTCCACGCACGAGCTTTCTGTCCCGAGCAAAGCCCACGAGGCTTACGAAAAAGGGATGGCGCTGGTGAACTCGAAGAAAGATTACCCTGGGGCCCTCGCCCAGTTTCAATCCGCGACTGCCCGGTATCCGTCTTACTACGAGGCCTACGCGGAGATAGGCATCATGCACTACTATCTCGGCGATGCTCAGGCGGCTGAAGAGGCGCTCCGAAAATCGCTGGCCCTCAGCTCCGGGAAATATCCTTACGCGTCACTCAGTCTCGCCGAATTGTTCAACAATACCGCGCGTTTTGCTGATGCCGAATCCTTCGCCCGTCAGGTGATCGCCGCCGAGGATTCATCCTGGCGCGGCTATTATGAACTTGCGCGAGCTCAATTCGGTTTGAAGCGCGCCGCCGACGCAGAAGAAAGCGCTTCGAAGGCTCGCGACCTGAAACCAGACTACCCGCTGGTCTACCTCACGCTCACTAATATTCACCTGGCGCTGCACAACTACGCCTCGGTCTTGCAGGACATCGACGCTTACCTCAATCTCGTCCCCAACAGCCCCACAAGCGATCAGGTCCGCAAGACGCGGCAACAAGTTGAACGTGCATTGGAAAAGATGCGGGCGCAATCCGCCGTCGTCGCCCAGCCATAGCCAGATACAATCGGCGCATCACTACTGGTCAAATGGCTGCCACCCCAAGGGGAATCGTCTTGCTAATTTCCGGTAGGCCGAACTGCGGGTCTCCGGTCCGAAACGCCATAGGAACCTAGGAAATTAAGTGGCTGCGTTTCAATTTATACAGGCAGATCGTGGCGCGCTTCAGGTTGGATTGGCTTTGCCGCGCGAAAAAACTCGATATACCAGCACTCCTATAAGGAGCACTACAACAAAGCAGAACACGCTGCCGTCTGGTCCCCAACTTCCACCAGTCAGCCACTCTGGCCCGTGTAGTGAAGAATGCAGGAGTTGTTGATTACTCCGCAAGCCTGCAATCGGTACGGAAAAAAGGAAGATGTGAGCCCAATCCCAGGCCGCGTGGAATCCGATAATGAACCAGAGGTCCCCCGTGAGCCGAAGCGTAAACGCGCCCAGGATGGCGAAGCAAAATTCCATTACGACTCCCGGCCATGTCACTCCCGGGTTCCGCAGGTGAATCGCACCAAAGATAATTGACAGGACGACGGCTGCCGGCCAAAAACCGATCCCCGTTGCGAGTGTCGCCTGCAAATAGCCTCGGAAGGAAAACTCCTCGTAGATGGCAGCAAGGAGATGGGCCACGGCCCAAAGCAAGCCGAACTTCAGGACGCTCGCGCCTGCGAGCGCTAAGCCGCCCGGTGAATAGCCTCCGCAGGCAGCAATCAAAATGATTTGCAATAGGACTCCGCCGAATCCAACTGCGCAGCCGAACCAAAACTTTTGGCGAAAAACCGTTCGCCACGGCAGACCGTAACTGGAGAAGGATCGCCTCTCGATCTTCGACATGACAAGAACGGCGAGGAGGAGACAAGCTGTCGCGCCCGCAAACTCAAGAATCGTCACACCGGGAGTGAAAATCCCGGTCGTCTGGGACGTGACCCACGCCTCCACCGAGGGCAGGAAAAGTCTGATTAGGAAGACAGCAGTTACTACAGTGGCCGCGAATATGAGCAAAAAGAGAATCAATCGCCATCCTGCCCGGAGTCCGCCTCGCCCCACGAATAAGGCACGAAATCGTGATTTGGAAAAAGATGAAGACGGCTCTGCAGCGATTCTTGGATCCATCTTATTCCTCCCCGCGGCGTTCACAGTTTACTGCCATTTTTACAAGGGCCCGGCGTCGCAGCGGAAATTGGCCTAGTTGAATTTCAAGGTTAAACCATTTTCTTTCGCGGAAGTCAAAATCACCTGAGTTCGGAGAGCGGTTTGAAGTGCCGCCAGCAGCGTTCGGAGCACATGCTTCGACACTTGGAAAGCGGCGAATTGCTTCAAGTTGGTTTCGTCACGAACAGGCGATGAAAACTGCTGGGAGAGGAACCCAAAACGGCGATCGCGACACAATCCTGTACATGTTGTGGTGAATGTTGATTCTGGACGATCAGTCGGGACAGTTCGAATCAAGGTCACGCACTACAGAATTGCTCATGCGTGGTATAACTGACGGCAACAAAAGCCCTGGAAAACCATCTGAAGCGATGGAGAAGAATAGGAGAATATTGAAATGCGAGATTTGAATCGTCGTTCGTTCCTTGGATCAGCAATGGCCGCTCTTCCGTTGGCTCTATCAGTGCAGTCCACCGGGACTTCAACCCAGGCGAAGGCTACACTCGTTCCTCGCGGTGAAGACCGGAATGGCGAACACCACACCATCGGCGTTAGCTCAACCGATTTCAAAGTGACCACCAAGGACAGCAACGGCGCTCTTTTTATCTTCGAGCACACGAATCGGAAGAAGGGCGGACCGCCGCGTCATTTGCACCACAACGAAGACGAGTGGTTCTATGTGATCGAAGGAGACTACATCCTTGAGGTAGGGCCTGAGCGCTTCCAATTGAAGGCAGGCGATTCCATTCTCGCGCCGCGAGAGGTGCCCCACGCATGGGCATTTGTCGGTGACACTCCCGGCAAACTACTGATCGCCTTCGCACCTGCCAACAAAATGGAAGCATTCTTTCGGGACAACGCGAAGCACTTCGCTGGGGGCAATTACGCCAATGAGGCGGAGATTTACCGTGCCTACGGTATGGAGCTACTTGGCCCCCCACTTTCCATCGGATGACGTCGGGCTCAATGGGCCGCGTCTGCCTCCCCTCTTAAGTCTGGTTCACCCGGAGCGTGAAGTATCTCTTCGAACTTGTCATCGTGCCAAACAAAGTAATGAAGGTCGCTCTGGTGATCGCCGTAATCATGTCCACACCGCAAGAGCAGGAGACGGCTGTTAACGTGATACTCGGCGCCCCGCTTTTGATCCCAATCTGTGCAGAAAATTCACCTCTCTTCTCCCGCTCCTTTTCCTGCCAATGGAGGAAGGAAGATTTCACCCGATTGAAAGTCAATGATTGCTCCACCTACGCACCACGTGCCACAGCCCCATATTGCAAAACGATAGTGGCCCGCAAAATCGGGCGGCTTCTTCGCAGCTTCCCTTATCTGAGTCCGGAACAAACGCTCGGAGCGGGATTTGAACTCTAGCGGGGCCGCAGGCCCTTGCCAAGTCTCACTGACTGGATAGTCTTCAAAACGTGGTCGAGTAATCCTCTTATTTGACTTCGTTCCTTGAGCCTGCACCAATATGGCGCAAGCTAAAGCAATACTCACTGCGCAGCTACCCGCCCTCATCCCTTGTGTTCTCATTGTGCGTATCTGCCGGGCTTGAAGCTATAAAACGTCGTCGCGCGGATTCATCCGATCTTCTGCATTCGCGAACTGGGCGGACGTCGGGGAACTCCGGTGGCAGCCGAGCAGCACGCCAGAAGCGCGCATCTAGCATGCCCTCCAATGCGTGGAAGCCCCCTGGACGACATATCTATGGTGAACGCGCCATGCGCAGCTGTTTGGAACCCATATAAAAGTCGCCCGCATGCTCCGCGCACAAGAGGAACTCTTGTTGAACTGGTTCCGAGCTAAAAGCAAGATGCCAGTCGTAACCAGACGATTCTATAGCTTCGTGACTACGAAGCGATGGAAACCGTCCTCTATCTTATGTTAGGACGACTTCCGGAACTGGAATCAGCCCACATATTTATGCTGATGAGACTCCTTCACTAGGGCCGTGCCTGCTACCTGGGGGTTGCCCTCACAGGACGACGCCGTCGCAATTCTCCAGCCCCGGGCTTCTTCGGACTTACCGGCTCTTTCTTGATTGAAAGCTTCTTTGTTGAGCGGCGTTTCCCGGCCTTGCTTTTTTTGACTTTCTTCGCCATATATCTCCTCCGATAGCTCCTCCAAATTATTTAAACAGAAACCGTCACAGGCAGCGCAGGAGTATCATCTTTTCGAGTCTGTGTTGGTAGTGGAACTGCCGCACTGCTGGCTGCGAGTGCGAGAGAAAGAAAACTCTTACCTTCGCGGTACATAAGCCTGGCTTCGACCAACTCTTGGAGATAATCCTCGACCTCGACTGCACCGATGCTGCGGTCGCCTTCTGCTACAAGCTGCCTGCATATCTCGGCGGACGTTGTCCCAGCGTCGCACGCAAGATAGATTTTCGCCTCAATGCCGTCGAACCGATAGTCTGCGGCTTCGAGCCCGGGTCGTCGATCTTGTACGAGCAAAAACCCTGGCCCCCGCCGGTAAGCAAGAGATCCACCCGCACGCTCCTTTAGCTCACACCAACGTTCAACTGCTTCTGCTAAGCTCTTCGTGTACGTTAGTGGGTCCCGTCCATCCGAGTATCGGTATTCGAAATCATAGGCAATATTGCTTAATGCCTCAGGCGCAATTGAGTACAGAAACCGATAGTGTGGCAGCGGTCCTAATATTTCGATCCCAAATTCGCCCGGCCGTTCAAAGTAGGGGCTGAACCGATGGAGCAGTACCTGCATAAAACCCGGAGGTTCTAGGTGGACAAGTGATGGAATCAGGTCACGCATGCGCTCGTATTCCTCTGGTGGCTCACCAGGAAAACCGTAGAGTAGATTCCACGTAGGCGTGATGCCCATCTCAGCACACCATTTTAGAAGACGTAGATTTTGGATCGCCGTCACGCCCTTACGCATCAGCCGGAGAATCGGCGTGCTCAAGCTCTCGATACCCGGTTGTAATGTCCTTACTCCCGCGGCGTGGAACGCACGCAGTTGATCCTTCGTGAGATTTGCTTTCGTCTCGTAAAAAAGTTTCAGATCGGTCCCACTCACACGTAGCAACGGAAACAATTCGCGAATATGCCCGAGATGAATAATATTCTCAGCTGGAATGAAGTCGAGCACTCCATACTGAGCCGCCATACTGAGGATCTCCTCGGCGACCCGTGATGCTGGCTTGTTCCTGAATGCCATTAAACTGCCATTCAAGCCGCAAAAGGTACAATGAGACTTGGCGCCCGACCAACAGCCCCGCGATCCTTCGAAGAGAATTGCCACTTCCGGCCAAATCTGCGATCTCAATGGGGTACGGGCGAGCCGCTCAAAGTAGTCGCCGTAAGTGGGTGTCGGAACTTCATCCATTGGAACCTGAGGCTCGCTTCTCTGTGGAACTGCAATCGACCGTTTTTCAACCCTGTAACATAGACCCGATTGTGGATGGATCGGTTGGTCGGCAAGCACGTCTCTGACCAATTCGACGAGAACTCTTTCCCCTTCGCCGCGAACGACAAAGTCGACCCACGGAAAGCACTCGTGTATAGCTTGCCCCATCTGACCATCACAGTTCCCTCCACCGAATACGATTTTCAGCGAAGGGTCTCGAACCTTGAGAATCTTTGCCAACACTAGGGAGGCAATATTTTGCTGAAAAACGGTGGAAAAGCCGACGACGCGGGGCATCCCATCGAGCAATTCATCCGCCGCGGCCTCCAAGAATTCAGGAACGAAACTCCTCATGCGAAGTGCTGTTGTGATCTCTTCGTCTGAAACTCCCTTACTACGCACGTACGCAATATACTCCTCGTCATCCGATGGGGACACTGCATATGGCGGTACTTTGAAAATCCAGTCACCAAGGTGAACGTAGCACTCTTGAGTGGCAACACGTAGGTAATGATCTGTCGTCAGTGGTTCGCTACTGACGTCACCTGCAGTCTTCGCGTGCAGATGATCCATGAATGCAAGTTCCAGAGCGTGAGACCGGGCCGCGATGCCAGCGCGTTCCAGGCAACGCTGCAAGATTCCGAGTTGGAGGGGGGGGTGCCGCAAGTCTTTGAACGGCATCGACACAATGCTTACGGCCACAGCGGAAGAACTCCTCGCCAATTTGGCGCCGCGTTTGGTCATGGGCTGATCCTCGAGTCTGGGAGAACGCCGTTCAGCTTCGTGTACTCAGACTTGGCGGCGATGAGGACGGGAATGTCAGGGTCGGCGTCTTTCCAAAGCGTAAGGAAATCCTGATACGCCGCCTTCGCCTTGGCGGTGTCGCCCTGCATGGCGTAAGCGCGCGCCACTCCCAACCGGGCCAGTGCGCCCCAGGGAAAGTTCACCACAAGTCCTCGGTGGTCGACGAACTTCTGAAATTCCGCTGCCGCTCGGTTGCCGTCGTGCAGCATGAGATAGGCTTCCCCACGCAAATAAACCGGGCACAGGACCACAGTTAGGTAACTGGGTTGGCCGAATTCGATGGTATTCGCTGCCTTCAGTAGTTCGACAGCGTGGTTCGGGTCTTTGCGCTCTAAAGCGACCGCCGCCCGGATTGTTGGCAGCCAATACCTTTGAATTAGTGTGTCCATTGGGAATGTTCTGTCGAGTTTGGCCGCCAGGTTCTCCGCCCCTGCCGTATCGCCAGCCCGCGCCAGGGCCAGCGCCGCCATAGCCTGGACGTCCCGGTTTGGGGCCAGTATCAATGCCGCATTGGCTTCGGCTAGCGCATGCTCCCGGATTTCCGATGCTACCTCGCGCAGGGCTGCCGCCGCCAGATAAGCTGCGGCGGTCTCTTTGGCGTCGTTGTGCTCAGCTGAATCCGTCGCCCGCCGGGTCAGCTCACGCGCATTTTTCAGCTTCCCGTACCAACCTTCCGTGTCCGATTGCATGGACAGTAACTCGTCTTCCGTACCTGGCTTTCCCATGGCGGCTGTGACCAACTGCTCCATCTGCCCCGCATCGCCCTTCAGAAAAGCCAACACGTATCGGATCGCGAGCGGATCGCGGTGCTCTTGTTTGCGCTCCCCCGTTTGTCTGACCAGTGCCTCCGCATCATCCAGCTGGTTGAGAGCCATTTGGTAGGTGGCGAGATTATCGTACCAGTTCGGGTCCAGGCGCATTGCCTCGCGTGTTTCTTCCAATGCCTTTTCCAAGTTTCCCAAGCTGCCGGAAATGTATCCCAGGTTTCCATAAGGCACGTCGTCTCTCGGGTATGTCTGCTTCCACAGTTCGTAGGTCTGTGCCGCCTTCTCCAGTTCTCCAGTCACATACATGTAGTAGCTTGCCTCGATGAAAAATCTTTCTCGCTCGCTCACACTCGCCCGCAGCCCGTAAGCCTTGCGTGCATTCTCCGCCGCCCGGCCCACTTCGTTGCAGCTGCCATAAACAGCTGCGATGGCCCGGTAAGCCATCGCGAAATTCGGGTCAAGTTCAACCGCCCGTTTGTAGAAGGGAAGGGCGGCAGTGTCCCCCTTCGCTAACCGGGCCTTCTGTCCCAAGCTATAGGCTTTCAGCGCTTCCAGTGAAGGAGTGGTCGCTTCCTCCACCGGCGTGGCGTATTTCTGCACCGAGCTGAGTGACTCACCCAGTTTACCGCGCAAGCCGACTGCGGCGTTGTCCAGAGCCTTGAGCACCACTTCCTTGTCCGCCGCCTGCGCCTGCTCCTCGGCCAGGACGTCTCCTGTGGTGCAGTTCACCGCCTTCAGGCCAATCACGTACTGGCTGCCCAGCCCCGCAATCGAGCCGGTCAGCATGGCCTTGCTGCTTGTACGCTGGCAGACCTCCTGTGTGACCTCCGGCGTCAACCGGTCACCGGCGGGACGGCCCATTAGCTTCAATGTTTCATTTACCCTGCGGTCGGAAAGCAGGTTGAGAAACGGCGATTGCTCAAGCTGTACCGAGAGTCCCTGCTTCAGCGTGTCGTCGAATACCGCATCGCCCGTCTTGTTATCGAAATCAGCGAGCACGATGGTATCTTTTTCGGTCAACGCCTGTGCCTTGCGGGAGAAAAACAACCATCCGCCCACGGCCAGTCCGATGACCAGCAATGTTGCGCCAGTGACCGCCCCCCATCGAATGGATTTTCGGGCGGGCTTCACCCCGGTCTCAGCTGCTGTGACGACTGTCCGGCTCGAATCTGAATCACGCTTCAGCCGCCGCAGATCCGTGCGCATCTCCGAAGCGTGTTGGTAGCGCAGCTTGCGGTCTTTCTCCAGCGCCTTGTTGATGACCTCTTCGAGCTTTGGAGAGAGGTCGGGATTCAGTCGCACCGGCGCAACTGGGCTGCGGTTCAAAATCGCTTCTGCAATCACGCCAGAGGTTTCACCTCGGAAGGGCAGGACCCCTGTCACCATTTCGTAGAGCACCACACCAAAGGAAAACAAGTCCGTGCGTGCATCCAGCTCTTCGCCCCGCACTTGCTCTGGTGACATGTACGAGATGGTGCCAATCGCTGCGCCAAGCCGAGTGAGCTGTTCTAGCTCGCTGGCTGTGGGCATCGCAGAAAGATTTGCCGCGTGCCCCGCGGGTACCACCAGCTTGGCTAAGCCGAAGTCGAGAATCTTGACGTGCCCACGCTTGGTCACAAATAGGTTGGCCGGCTTAATGTCTCGGTGAACGATGCCTTTGGAGTGAGCGGCGTCGAGAGCATCAGCGATTTCGATGCCGAGCACCAGCAGCATCTCAAGTTCGAGGGGGCGACCCGCAATGTGGTGCTTCAGGGTGGTGCCCTCCAGATACTCCATAGCGATGAACGCTTTCCCCTCCGCTTCCCCAATGTCATGAATGGTGCAGATGTTGGGATGGTTCAAGGCCGACGCCGCCTGCGCTTCTCTCTGAAAGCGGGCTACAGCATGTGGGTCTTTCGCTACTTCGCCGGGGAGGAACTTCAGCGCAACGCTGCGGTGCAGGCGTGTATCCTCGGCCTCGTAAACAACTCCCATCCCGCCACGCCCGAGCCTTGCGATAATGCGGTAGTGCGAGATAGTCCTGCCGCTGAGCGATTCCGTGCCAGGCATTTGCAGCACATATTAAGTTGGGGCAGAAGCTAAGTCAATGAACGGAACTCGACAAGTTGCCGGGTTTGAATCAAGGGCATACTCTGGCCACGTGGAACGAAATGCCTCGTTAGCGCGTTGCTCGCAGAAGTGGATTGTCTTCTCCGTTTACGCAACTAATCCGGCTTTAGCGGTCAATCGTGATGGATTCGACGCAACAACAGCACGACGGCCGAGAAACCGATGGGACTTTCCTCCATCGAAATATATACTTCTCGGTTCCGGCGCGCGTTCGAAACACCGTTTCGGACAAGGAGACTCCGCACTCATGCTGGCCAAGACTTGGCTGCCGGCTTTGATAGTTCTTGTGACAACCGCAGCCGTCCTGTTGGTCCTGTACAATCGGCGAGTCGGCGAGCTTTTTCACGCGCACGTGCGTGACCGGCCAAAGCGACGACTTTTCTTGGCAGCCATTGGATTCTTCGTCACATTCGCGGTAGCGCGCGCCTTGGCTTATTCCGTTTACCGAAACACAGGGCCTTTTAACTATGTTTACGTCGAAGGCACGCATATCCATCACCTTGTGTTTGGAATATTTCTTCTGCTGGCCGTGGGATTTTGCTGGTTGATCGAAGTGGGGACGGGAGAGAGGGCGTCGTCTCTGCTGGCGAGCCGCTTGATGTCGTTGCTCTATGGCATAGGCGCCGCTCTTACACTGGATGAATTCGCGCTCTGGCTAAACGTCCAAGAGGGCATCTATTGGACTCGGAGAGACCTGGCTAGCGTTGACGCTGTGGTCCTTTTCGGCGCCGCACTGCTGATTGGCATTTGGGGAGGCGACTTCCTTAAAGCACTCGGCCTCGAGCTTTGGCACTCGCGCCGCAAGCGCCGGCAAGCCCGATAGCCGGGACTCGTGAGATCTGCATGCATTGGTTTGGCAGCCAGAAAGGAGCAACAATGCGCTGGTACCACTACGTAGCATACTTCTTCGGGGGCGCGTTCCTCGCGAACGCCCTGCCCCATCTTGGCAATGGAATCTCGGGGCATGCCTTCCAGAGCCCCTTCGCATCACCACCCGGCGTGGGATTGTCCTCCTCGACTGTCAATGTGCTATGGGGCCTCTTCAATCTTGCCATCGGCTACTTGCTCGTCTGTCGTATCGGCAGCTTCAGTCTGCGTAAGACCCAACACGTGCTCGTCCTCGGGGCGGGCATCCTGCTCATGTCGCTAATGCTTGCCCGCGCATTCGGACGGCTCCACGGGGGCCTGTGAGCCTTCCTTTGCCTCTTCTACAACTACCGCACGAACGTTGAAGCCTACCCCAAGTGGCAGGCTTGGATGCGCGAGAAGCAGCCGCGACTGCTCGTGATCTTGGGTAAGTACGACCTCTCGTTCGACCTCTCGGAGCCGGAAGCCTATCGCCGCGACATGCCGAGCGCTCAGGTTCACATTCTCGACGCTGGTCATTTCGCATTGGACACGGCTGCAGATGAGATCGCCGCATTGGTCCGAGGTTTTGTCGATTCTTCACGTTGAGGATTACTGGCGTGGCACGTTGGCTGAAGCCGACTCTGACGGTTCGTCAAATTAGGACGCTACGACGGCCTCGGTAATGGGTCGGTTTCCGGATAATGCGTCAACCAAGCACTCGCCCGAGCTGATCCCAAGATTCGTTCAGCGAATGATTTTCGTGACGAGGCGCGGATACGCAAAGATTCTGGATTTCGGGTTGACAAGAACTACCCACGGGAGAGTCGGGGTGGGAGACGGCGTCAGCGCGGGCAACCATGTAGGCCCCACGCACAAGAATCAAGATTCCCTTTGGTCAGTCAAGTTATAGAGAGCGAGTTTCCAACCGTCCTCGAGCACAGCGATTGTGGTCGTCCCTGAATGGTGAAAAACGGTGTAGGTTGACCGACGCCGAGTCGAAAGCGGAATCGTGGCACGGGAAGCGAGCGTGAGCGCATCGACCAATTGCAGAGTTACTTTTGAAGTGAAGAACATGTCAAGAAAACTTTCAACCTCGGAACAGGAGACCAGCAATGAACGATGATCGGGACTGATAACATCTGGTCTCCAGTCACCGTAGCAGCGCGTAAGAGGGTCAGAAGCGACGCGCTCCTCTTGTCCCGAGTCGTTGCGGATGCAAAGGCGGGCGGACTGGACGATGCCATTGACTACCGTTTCATCCCTGCCAAATTCAAGGGGGCCGGGCCCGGACGTTCTCTTGCATGCGGACCGCGGAAGCTGAACCGTTGATTGCGGCCCTAAAATGAAGACGGGATCGCCGCCTCCGGAAGCAGGACATTCCAGCATGTAATCTGGCCTAAGCTGGCAGAAGAATCGCTCCCCTTTACTGACTGGCGCCATGCTGATGATTACCGCCTTTATCTTGCGAAGAGATTCATCAAGTGCTGCAATCGTCCAATCGGTGTCTGTTTGGCTAAGCAGAAGCAGGTTTCCCTCGGCGTCTACTCGTTGACTGTCGGGAGTAGGTGGAAGCTCAACTTCAGCGCAAGCGAGCAGCCGGAATGCTCTGAGATCGAACGAGGCGACTGAGGAAAAGAGGCCTACCTTGACGTTTTCTCCGCCTGTCGCGAGACGTGGTCCGGGTTTCGCCGTGACAACAGTACCGCTGAAAGTAGCATAAGCGCGCCTTCCATCGGCGCTCAGCAGGAGATGGGAATGAAAACCAATCCAGCGGTCTGCGGCTCTTGGATTGACCGGCTCTTGTGGAATGGAGAAAGTGATTTCCTCGCGAAGCGGTTTGGCGGACAGAGGATCGGCGAGTCGAATCAGATGCCAGTTGCCGCTCGGGCGAAGTTTAAACTTGTCGCGATAGAGGATGAGCAAGCGTCCAGTGGGATCGAACTCAATTGGAGCATTTACGCGCCACTCGGCGTTTGTATGGAGGTCAACGGTCGCGACCGGACTCGGTCCAAGCCTCTGTTGCCCGTGCGCCTCTGGTAACGATGCCAGAAGCCAAAGCATAACTACGGTCGCGCCACGCTGTAGAGAAGTGCTCAAGCGAGAAATCCCCTTTTTGACCTCGAAAACCCACGACCCACTCGTGAATTACAGCAACCCTCTCGCCAACTTGCATGGCTCAGGTTAACCGGCCCTATCTTGAAAATAAACGGGAAACGAAGAATGGGCGCTTCAGACGTTGGGCAGGTTGAATGTCGGTCACACCATCAGTGTCGCCTTAACCTGACAGAACATTCTTTGAATACCAGACTCGACCCGCGCCCTGAGTTTGCTAACACCTGCTAGGTCATGTTACGGGAAACCGACCCGCTGCGAAAGCCCTGGGCGAGCTTGCCACGGGTGGGTGAGTGTTCTATACTCCGCCCGGAGTTCCCCCCCAAATCACTAAGGAGAAGAAAGATGCGCAAGCTCATGTTCATCGCATTCTGTTTACTTGTGTCTGGATCTGTAGCGATGGCCCAGAACAAGGTTGACACCAAGTGGCACTGCCCGAAAGAATCCGTAAGCCACAATCTCGAGGTGGGCGACGTGCCTGGCCACAGCTACATGATTCTCCAAGGCCCCTGTGACGCGACCGCAAGCGACAGCGGCTTCGCCGAAAAAACCGCCACCTATACGGAATTCCAGGAGAGATGGAAAGCATCGATCAACTTCCATGGCCGCTTCAACGTGACAATGGATAATGGCGACAAGGTCTACTACACGTACGAAGGTTCCGCCTCAACAGACATCACGAAACCTGCCTCCAACAAATGGAAGATTCTGAGCGGCACCGGGAAACACAAAGGCATCAAGGGTTCCGGCACCTGCACTGGGAGTCTCAATGCAGATGGCTCTTCTGACTTCGCGTGCACCGGCACGTATTCGATGGGCATGGCCAAGTAAGCCAAGAGCAACTTGAAACCACGGGCTGTGGGTCCGCCCACAGCCCGTGGCCGCGCCATAAAAACTCCTTCGTCACTGTTGGTACAAATTCACGACTGGGTCAATCTCCGCTTAGTTGAAGGCGCATCCGCTTGAAGCCGCAACGCCTCAAACAGGCCTTATGCCTGACGCACACGGTTGCCGGAAGAGCGAGATCGCACTGACAATCATTTAGCTTGTTTCGATTGACTACTGCGCGGGTCACGAGTTCCAGTTAACTCGCGTGAGCTGTTTCCTGTGAGATTCCCATTCGGCGCTGCAAAGGATGCGCGGGGCAATCTCGATTAGGCGAGGAGTCAATTTGAATACGCTGGCGGCGTTCCAGGGACGACCGTCTCGGGTGCGATACTCGCGTATATTAAGAGCGTCGGCCATGGTCTTGAAAGAGACGTCTTGAACGGCCATCTCGGTTAGAAATTTGAGGATCTGCATTTCCAGAGGGTCGTCTTCCAGGTGGCGGCAGTCAGAAGCGATCCGAAGGCCGAACGGTATCTCTTCGGAGCCAAGTTCGGCAACCGGCTCTGGCGGCTCACCGGACACATCAACTTCGCGTTCCCACTCCAGAGCGATAAGGCGCCAACCCGCATCGTGCATCTTCGACAAATAATCCGAAGTCGGAAGAATATTGACCTTCTCACGCATACGATCAATCTTTTTCCTGGGGCCGCCTCCAGGGCTCGGTTCGCGGGAGCAGCGAAACAGAGCTCCACCCACAAGAAATTGCAATTCCTTTGCCATAGCTGCGGGCTTCGTAAGCAATAGGAAAACAGCAGGTCAACGAAGTTTATCACCCAGTGTGATCGAGGAATCTGCCCGCTTGCGGGATTTTGATGTCGCGCATCTGGACACTGCCCTGCGACCGCCTAGTCGGGTCCACTTGGCTTTATTTGGCAACATCATGGCTGCCCAACTGAACTTGCTACAGAGACTCTTATCGTCTGCCGCCTGAGGATGCGGAGCGTTCTGGCTTAAATGATTGCCACTCGCGGATTTGTTCGGAGATCTCACTCTTCTCACGTTCGTCGGTGGCATTTTCCCACCGACGCCGAAGCTCATCAAGCCGGCCTTCCACAAAGCTGGCTCGTCCTGATTTGCGTTCTGGTTTTTCGCGGTTGCGGTATCCCATGTTCAGTTTCCTCTTCTAGGCTGATTGCGGCTGGCCTGGGCACTTTTTGTTACGACTGGGCCTGGAACAACTTCGCTGCTCAGTTCTTTTTCAGCTCTGACCCAATCCTCGATTTCCTTCCCAGGCTCGGCGCCGCGTTGAACATACAACTCGTAAGCTCGATGAGCAATCTCTTCTTTGGATAGTTCTTTACGTTTGATCATGGCACTCTCCTTGGATGTCTTGCTGGTTGTCTCGGCCAAGGGGCAATTCAGGTAGCTTCCGTTGTGTTCAGGTGAACTGAAGAATCCCCCGACTGTAACCACAGTGCGCCTATGTTGCCTTATAGTCAAGACAATTACGGAACCGTACACGGACCATTCTATTTTTGCGCGCGAACGTTTCGCAAGTCGATCACGCCAAAGGCTTTAGAGCTGTGGATGACTGTCGTGGAAAGGCAAGCCTTAGTGCGATCCGGCGTTCTCAGCGGTAGTAGGATCGATCGTCGTTTTGATTTCCGCGAAGTGGTTGGCCGGAAACCCTCCGCGACGGGCGTGTTCCCGCACCATCTCCTCGTTGGGCGCAATATATACGCAATAAATCTTGTTGTCGGTGACGTAGCTCTGAAGCCACTGGATCTGTGGTCCTAGGTTCCGCAGAACGGAGCACGACTTTGCCGCGACGCCTTGAAGCTGCTGGGGCGACATAGCACCAGCTCCGGGGATTTCCCGCTCGATGAGGAATTTGGGCATGCAAATCTCCTTGACGGGATTATAAGTCAAAATTCTTAGTTTGCAATTCTGGCTTGCGCATCAGGGACCAGTTCTTGGTCCGCCAAACCGGTGTCGCGTGGCCATTTCTTATACCTCGCCACGTCCCGTGACCTTGTTCGCTTGGGGGCATTCGGGTATAGTCACATGTTAACCTTGTATTTATCTTTTTGTAACACCACAGTAACATCGAGGGCTGGCCTAATGCCGGGACTGCTTAGCAAGATCCTTCCTCACGAGAAAACCTTCTTTCAGATGTTCAACCGCCAGGCGGAAAACGTCCATAGCGGGGCGCTAGCGCTGGTGGAAATGCTCGAGAATTTCGATAATCCGGCGGCCGGGGCGGACAAAATCGAATCGTACGAGCACGTGGGCGACAACATCACCCACCACATCGTGACCCGGCTCAACCAGACGTTCATCACGCCTTTCGACCGGGAGGACATCCACGAACTTGCGAGCAAGATCGACGACGTGATCGACTTGATAGACGCAGCCGCCATGCGCTTGGTGACGTACCGAATCAAGGCGCTTCGCCCGGGCGTTCTCGAAATGGCCAAGACCGTGCGCGACGCCACGGCGCAGATTGTGGCCGCCCTGAAAGTTCTGGAGAAGCAAGATCACATCCTCGACCACTGCATTGAAATCAATCGCCTGGAAAATCAGGCCGACCACCAGTGCCGCGACCTGATCGCCGCGCTCTTTGAACAGGAGAAGGATCCGGTGGAGGTGATCAAGTGGAAAGAGATCATCGAGACCTTGGAATTTGCCACCGACAAATGCGAAGACGTGGCTAACGTGATCGAAACCGTCACATTGAAGAACGCCTGAGCCGTGCAAATCACCCCATCGTTTGAAATGCCGTCCACACGACTGACCCTTCGAGGGAGCGCGACCGCGTGACGAATTACCACTTGCTGATCGTAATTGTCTTGGTCACTCTGGCCTTCGAATTCACCAACGGCTGGCACGATGCCGCCAGTTCGATTGCGACCGTGGTTTCCACGCGTGTTCTGCGGCCACTGTGGGCTGTCGCCTGGGCTGCATTCTGGAATTTCTTCGCGGCTTTTGTCTTCGGCACGGCAGTCGCGAAAACGATGGGCAACGGTCTGGTGGATCTGAAACTTGTGAACGAAAGCGTGCTGCTGGCTGGGTTGCTGGGTGCCATCATCTGGAATTACATCACGATCCACATGGGCCTGCCGGCAAGTTCGTCGCACGCGCTGATGGGCGGGTATGGAGGCGCCGCCGTGGCAGCCGTTGGCTTCCGCGCGATCCTGATTCACGGCTGGATCTTGCCGGTAATTTTCATATTCGTCGGGCCGCTAATTGGAATGGCGGCGGGACTTGTCGTCACGGTTATAACGAGCTGGATCGTTCGCCGCAAAGCACCGCGACAAGTGGACATATGGTTTCGGAGGCTGCAGTTGGCCTCGGCGGGCGCGTTTAGCTTGGGACACGGAACGAATGACGCGCAGAAAGGAATGGGCATCATAACAGCGGCGCTCGTCAGCAGCGGAACTCTCCGCGACTACGCAGTGCCCTTTTGGGTGATCATCTGCTGTCACCTGGCAATCGCGGGGGGTACAATGGCAGGAGGCTGGCGCGTGGTGAAGACGATGGGCCAGAGAATCACGAAGCTGAATCCGTTCGGCGGCTTCGCTGCGGAAACGGCGGCTGCGGTTACCTTGATCGGAACAGCCTCTGCGGGAATTCCCGCCAGCACGACGCACGTCATCACCGGCGCCATCGCCGGAGTGGGAGCTTCACGAAGAATCACGGCAGTGCGCTGGGGCGTCACGCGGCGCATTCTGTGGGCGTGGATATTGACGATTCCCGGCGCGGGAATCATGGGCGCCGGTTTCCATTTTCTGCTCCTGAAATGGATTCACTGAGATGAGTGAACTGAAAACTCCCTTCGCGACCGTTGAAGAAGCGCTCGACGAAATTCGCCAGGGCCGCATGATCGTCATTGTGGACGATGAGGACCGCGAAAACGAAGGCGACCTGGCGATGGCGGCGGAGAAGGTCACTCCCGAAGCGATCAACTTCATGGCGAAGTGCGGCCGCGGGCTGATTTGTCTTGCGCTCACCGAGCAGCGCTGCGACGCGCTGGACTTGAAACCAATTTCTCCGCGAAACACTTCCGCATTCGGCACGCCCTTCTGTGAGCCTATCGACGCGCGACGCGGGACCACAACCGGCACCAGCGCATCGGATCGCGCCACTACAATTCTCGCGGCCACTGATCCCAATACGAGGCCGGAAGACCTGGCGCGTCCCGGACATGTTTACACGCTGCGCGCGCGGAGCGGCGGCGTGCTGGTGCGAGCGGGACAAACGGAAGCTTCCGTGGACCTGGCGCGGATCGCCGGGCTCGACCATTCTGCCGTGATCTGCGAAATCATGAACGACGATGGAACCATGGCGCGCATCCCGCAGCTCACCGAGTTCTGCCGGACGCACGGATTGAAATTGCTGACCGTCGCGAACCTGATCCGCTATCGCATGCAGCACGAAAGGTACGTCCGCCGGATCGCCGAATCGATGCTGCCCACGCGGCACGGAAACTTCCGGATGATCGCTTATTCCAGCGACGTGGATCAGGAGCTGCACGTTGCGCTGGTGCGCGGCGAGATTCCGGGCGACAAGGCTTCGAGCGAGCCAACGCTGGTCCGCGTGCACTCGCACTGCCTGACGGGCGACGTCTTTGGCGCATCCGCGTGCGATTGCCGCGCGCTGATCGAGGGATCGCTTGCCGCGATTGCTGAGGCCGGGCGCGGCGTTTTCGTCTATCTGCATCACAGGGGTCGCGGATTTCAGATCGACGCCCGAGTGGAGGAAGGCGAGGCCCTGCCGCGAATCCGGTATCACGAGCGCGAACAGCTCGACCGCGATTTGGGGCGCCAGCGAATGGTGCAGCGCGAGAGCGGAATAGGGGCGCAGATAATGATCGATCTGGGGTTGCGGCGCATCCGCGTCCTCACGAATAGCCCGCGCAAGGTTGTGGCGCTCGAGGGGTATGGACTGGAAATTGTCGATCAAGTGCCGCTTGCGATTGGCTCCGCCAAGAAGAGTCACCAGAATCTGTAAAACTCCACGCGCAATTAGCCCGCCCCAAAACCCCTGCAAGTCGACCCACATTTCCCTTGCGAGTCGTAATTGTGAATCCTCGGATCACCGCGATCGTCAAATTTGCAGGGTCGAAGCAAAACGATGCGCCTGAGAGTGAGCTAAATCGGAAATCCGGGCTAGGAAGCGATTCCCCTTGAGATTCTACAAGAGCAATGGCAATCTTGTATTTACCTGTAGAGCTTCTAGGGGGAGGAAGATGAACTCATCGGTCGAAATCTTACAGGGCACACTGGATCTTCTGATCCTCAAGACCCTCGCGCTAGAGCCCATGCATGGATGGGGAATCGCGCAACGCATTCAACAGGTATCAAATGACGCGTTGCATGTTCAACAAGGATCGCTCTACCCGGCGCTTTACCGCTTGGAGCGGAAGGGGTTGATCGGCGCCGACTGGGGCGCGTCCGACAATAATCGCCGGGCAAAGTACTACTCGCTCACAAAGGCTGGCCGCAAGCAACTTGAGAAGGAGATGGCTGAATGGGACCGGCTGAGTTCGGCTGTTGCGCTCATTTTGCAACGCGCCTGACGTCAAGACGGTGACGGCCGATAGGCGACGAAGAGGCGAATCAAAGGTGCAGACCATGAATCCATGGCGACGATGGTTTCGGCCGAGGCGGGTATTCGAGCAGGAGATGAATGAGGAACTGCAATTCCATGTGGAGCAACAAACTGCCGCGAACATCGCCGCGGGGATGCGGCCGGACGAAGCGCGCCGACAGGCGGTGCTGCAACTCGGCGGTCTCGAAGGCGTAAAGGAGGGTTGCCGGGAAGAGCGACGCGGCTTCTGGGTGGAAACTCTGTGGACCGACGTGCGCTACGGCCTGCGCGTGCTGCGCAAGAATCCGGGCTTCACTTCCGTCGCTGTCCTTACGCTCGCCCTCGGCATCGGCGCCAATACCTCGATTTTTAGCGTGATCGAAGGGGTTCTCCTGCGCCCCTTGCCGTACCGTGATCCGGGACACTTGGTGCTCTTGAGCGACGCTCGAGATACCGAGATCGGTGGATTTCTCTACAAGGATTTCGAGTCGTTTAAGACGCAAGCGCAAAGTTTTGACGACATCGCCGTCTACTATCGTGACAGCGGATTTTCGAGAGTGAGGCTCGCAAGCGCAAGCGATCCGGAATTCGTTCAGGGCGCGTTCGTCTCGGCGGACTTTTTTTCCTTGCTTGGAAATGCGCCGGAGTTCGGACGGACCTTCACGCCCGAGGAAGAAATGCGGCAAGAGCGCGTTGTTGTCCTGAGCCATGGATTGTGGGTCCGCCGATTCGGCGGCTCGCGCGACGCGATAGGCAAGTCGCTGCAGATCGACGGTGTCAATTCGCAAATCATCGGAGTGATGCCGGCCACTTTCCAGTTCCCCGAGCGAGACCAGCAATTCTGGGCGCCGATCACGACGAACCCGCACTGGGGCGATTCGTCTCTCACCACGAATCTCGACCCGCGTCACAACAGGTACTTCTACGAGAGGTGGCAGGCCGTCGGTCGACTGAAACCTCATGTGAGTCTCGCGCGAGCGCAGGAAGAGAGCGACGCGATTCTCGCGCGGATCAATCAGGCGGACCCGGATGAGAACCGCTTCTCGGCGATCCGTCTCGTGCCGCTCAGAGTGAATTTGAACGGCAGCACGCGGTTGGCGCTCTTCGTTCTGTTTGGCGCGGTTTCCCTCGTGCTTCTGATTGCCTGCAGCAACGTCGCAAACCTCGTTCTTGCCCACGCCGCGGGCCGCGCCCGTGAAATTGCCGTTCGATCTGCGCTAGGGGCCGGCCGCGGACGGTTGGTGCGCCAACTCCTGACGGAAAACACCGTTCTGGCGCTGCTTGCGGGATGTCTCGGGTTGGTTTTTGTCCCGCTGGGTGTCCGCGCTTTCGTTGTGCTTGCTCCGGCCGGGATTCCGAGGCTGGAAGAGGCACGTGTCGATGCGGGAGTGCTCGTGTTCACGCTAGGTGTTTCGTTGTTTTGCGCCATGGTTTTTGGCCTGACGCCGGCCTGGAAAATCTCTCGAAGCGATCCGGGCGAGTCTCTAAAATCCGGGAGCAGGGGTGCGAATGGTTCGGTAGGGCTCACGCGTATGCGGGGAGTTCTGGTGGCTGGCGAGTTCGCGCTGGCACTGGTGCTTCTGACCGGGGCTGGCCTTCTTGCACGGAGTTTTCTGGCGGCGATATCTGTGGACCCCGGATTTCAGCCCGAGCGCTTGCTGGCGATGAATATCTCACCAGCGGTGGAAACACCCGAAGGTCGGAATGCGCTTTACGATGCTGTCCTTGACCGCGTCCGGGCGCTTGCCGGAGTCCAATCGGCCGGCGAAGTGAGCGGTCTTTTTGAATTCGAAAAAATGAACAACAACAGCCTGCGCGAGATCGAAGGCCGCGCTCCCGAACCGAAGGATCAATGGACTCCGCTTCGCTGGGTTTCCGTGCGCGGAGATTTCTTTCAAGCGGTGGGCGTGCCTCTCCTGCGAGGCCGCTACTTCACGACGCAGGATGGACCCGATTCACCGCTCGTGGCGATCATTGACGAAAGCATGGCCCGCAGGTTCTGGCCCGGCGAGGACCCGTTCGGCAAACGGTTCAAGGGCCAGGATCCGAGAGGCCATAACGACGACTGGATAACCGTAATCGGGATCGTGCGCGACATGCGGCGCAGCGGCCCGGAAAGGAGACCGTTTCCCCACGTGTTTGAGCCACACACGCAAGCGATTGCTGGCGATTCAACCGGCGACCTAGTCGTGCGGACCGGGGGCGATCCACATGCAGTGGCTGCGGAACTCCGCAACGCCGTACGGGCCTTGGACAGCGCGGCGATCATCTCCCGTGTGACAACCATGGAAGAGCAGCTCTCCGAACAATTGTCGCCGAGGCGTTTCCAGACTTGGCTACTGGGCCTGTTTTCCCTGATCGCGCTTGTCCTGGCCAGCGTGGGCATTTTTGGCGTCATCCATTATTCAGTCGCGCAGCGTACGCATGAAATCGGTATTCGCATGGCGCTCGGCGCCCAGCCAGGGAACGTGCTTCGCATGGTTGTCGGCCAAGGGCTGGTCTTGGCCATGATCGGCATCGCGGGCGGCATCGGAGCAGCGCTCTTGCTCACGCGTCTGCTCAGCAGCTTGCTATTTGAGATCGAACCTACTGACCCAGCCACGTTTGTGGCCGTTGCAGCCTTATTGATTGTGGTTGCGCTCGTCGCGAGTTACATTCCGGCGCGGCGGGCGATGCGCATGGACCCAATGGCCGCCTTACGGTATGAGTGATGATTCGAAGTGGTCCTAGCCTGAAGTGTGCGCAGGCGGGTTCGCGGTGACGTAGGGCCGGATCTTCTCGAATCTCGCCTTTGATATTGCGCGAATTGCGCGCAAGTCTTCGACGCGCTCGAATGGCCCGCTTTTTTCTCGAAACTTCACGATTGCCTCCGCAATCCCCTTCTGCATTCCGGGTAATTGCTCGATTTGCTCCACTGTCGCTGTATTCAAATCGAGCGGCTGCGCTGTCGGCTTCGTTTGCGCGGCGGTGTGAAATGCGAGGAAGATTGCGACTGCGGCGGCAACAACAACGATGCTCCAGCGAAACATGCTGGTTACTTGCCGAGGCTGCCCAGGCAGATCGGCGTCAAATTGGATTGCCTTGCGCATCGAATGTCTCCACGTCGCCAAAAACCGCGGCCTGATCCGCGATTTGCTCGCGGTCACCGACGAGGATGATCTGCGCGTCTGGCGAATCGAAATGGCGGCGCGCTGCGGTGAGCACGTCGTCCGCCGTGAGTGCGTGGATTCGCGCGCGGTACGTTTCCAGATAATCCTCCGGCAAGCGGTCGAGATAAATCGTGGAAAGCTGGCCGAGCAAACCATCCTGCGTCGCAACGCCGAGCGAGAAAACGCCGCTCAGGTAACTTCTCGCGCCATCGAGTTCTTCCTGGGTCACCGATAGTGACCGAATGCGGTCCAACTCGTAGAAGATTTCCGTGAGCGTCGCGGCAACCACTTCATGCCGGACAGCCGCGTGCACAGTGAAGTAGCCATAGTGCCGCAGGGCGCTGAGGCTGCTTCGTGGACTGTACGTGTACCCCTTCTGCTCGCGAATGTTGGCGACCAGGCGCGAATGGAAAGCGCCGCCGTAAATCGAATTGGCCAGCATCAAGCGATACCAATCGGGGTCGCGTCGCGTAATCGCAAGATTGGCCACCAACAGTTGTGTCTGCACGCTCCCCGGCAGGTGCACCAAGTGAACGTGGCGGCCGGAATAGCGCGGTGGAAGAAGTTCCTCAGGCGACTCAGGCTCCTCCGCGGACCATCCGCCAAACGTTCTTTCGATTTCTTCGAGCATCGTGCCGCTCTCAAAGTCTCCCACAACGATGAGCAGCACATTTGGCGGCACATAATGTTCGCGATAAAACTTCGCGAGCTCTTCTCTTTTGTACGCGGCCACGTCCTCTAGCGACGGCGAGACGATTGCGTAGGGGTGGTCGCCGAAGAGAACGCGTCGCATCCGTTCGCTCGCGAGAAAGCCCGGCGTGGTGCGCTCGACGCGCAATTCCTCGATTTTCTGGCGGCGCTCGCGCTCGAACTCGTCTTCGGGAAACGAAGCGTTTCGCGCGAGATCGGCCATTAGCTCGAGCAAGCCGCTTGAAAATTCCGCCAACCCCGAAACGGAGATTGCGCTCGTGTCGGCGCCTGCGGTTGTGCCCAGGTTCGCGCCCATGCGGCGCAGGTCTTCCTCGATGCGACGGCTCGAGCGAGAAGCGGTCCCGGTGCGGACCACGGTTGCCGTCATTTCAGCGAGACCCGGCGAGCAGTGCGCTGCGACTGCGTTCCCGCTCCGGAAGGCGAGCTGTGCCGAAATCTTTGGAAACGCACGCGATTCCGCGAGAACCACTTGCATACCGCTCGCGAGTGTGCGAACCGTGCGCTTCGGCCATGCGAGAGGCAGCTCGGCGCCCAAGCGCGGGGCCATTTTGTTTTGCGAATCTATTGCGGACGGAGTGCTCATTGCGAAACTCCTGTCGAAACCGGACGCCGCGCGAGAATTGCGCGGTTTCGAGGAACAAGATATTTCCGCGCCACGGCCTGCGTTTGAGCCGGCGTGACGCCGAGGAAGCCGTCGAGAATAGTGTTCACGCGGTTCGGATCGCCATCGAAGAGCGTGAAGCACGCAAGGTAATGCATCAGCCCGAATCGTGGCATGTAAGATCCCATGCCTCCTTCGAGCATCGAATAATAATCCGAGCGGAATTTCACTTTCACGGGATCTAGCTCTTCCATGGTGATTTCTTTTTCCTGCACCTCGCGAATTATGCTGTCGAATGCCGCGATGACCGCGTCGGTTGTGAATTCGGGCTTGTGGAAGATGCGCGTCACCATCTGCGTGGGACCATTCGTGTCCAGCAATTCCGCGCCTCCATCGGCGTCCACGGCAATCTGCTTTTCGAGCACAAGTTCGCGGTAAATGCGTCCCGCGCGGCCGCCGTGCAAAACACGGTCCAGAATTGCGGCTGCGAACCATTCATTCGTTTCTCGCGGAGGCATGGTGTACCCAATAGCCAGCGCGGGGAGAGGCCCGAAGTTTTCCGGGACTTCGCCGCGACGCTCCTCGGTTTGCGGCGGCTCGCTGACGTCCGCCGGCGGGGGCATGGGATTCGGCGGGATACCCTCGAAATAACGCTCGGCCAGCGCGATGGACTCGGGCGGATCAACATCCCCGAGAACGAGGAGCACAGCATTGTTCGGCGCGTAGTACGTGTGAAAGAAGCTTCGCACATCTTCGAGCGTGGCTGCGTCGAGATCGGCGAAATCGCCGTAGAAATTGTGGGCATTCGGCCAATTGCGAAAAGCGACAGGAGGCAAATCGAGCCAGGGAAAGCCTCCATACGGTTGATTCATCACGTTTACGCGAACCTCTTCCTTCACCACGTCGCGCTGGTTGCGCAGGTTTTCGTCGTCCACTTTGAGCGCGCGCATGCGATCCGCTTCGAGCCACAGCACGCGTTCGAGAGCGTTTGAAGGCACCGCTTCGAAATAGTTTGTGATATCGTAATTCGTGGTGCCGTTGAGCAAACCGCCCGAGGAGTTGATCAGCCGGATGTGCTCCATCTTCCCGGCGTTTTCCGAGCCCTGAAACATCATGTGCTCGAAGAGATGCGCGAACCCGCTGCGGCCGCGAGGTTCGAGACGAAAGCCGATCTGGTAATAGACGCCGACCGTTACGAACGGCGCCGAGTGATCGGGAGACACCACAACTCGCAGGCCGTTCGCGAGCTTCGTGTGCTCGACAGGAATATGAAGTTTCTTCACTGACTACCTCCCCGAGGGTTTTTCAATACGCGCTTCAGATCTCTGATCGTTTTCCCAGGATTTGCCGAAAGTACGCGGCCCGCAAGAAACGCGACCGTTGCATACGCGTCCTGAAACTCGCGCGGATGCTTGCGGAAGGCATCTCTATGCTTCCGGACCGTTGCATAATCTCCGCGCGAGATGGGGCCGGTGAACGACGCTTTGGGCCCGAGTCGCTCGAAGTTATCGAGCGTCTGGCGAATCAATGGCAGCAGTGCTTGCGCCGCGCGCCGGCGCGTGAAGCCAATTTCCATGAGCACTTGCGTCGCGGCCTCGACCAGGGCCAGCGCATGACCAGCTACGAGCGTGCCTCCCGCGTGATACGCGCCCTTGCTCTCACCTTTCAGGGCAACTGGTACGCCTCCCAAGTCTTGCGCAATTCGCCGCCCCACGCGCCGCGCGCGAGGATGGCCTTCGATTGTGAAAACCACGCCGCGCAGGTTTGTCGCCACGCGGTCACTGAAAGTCTGCATCGGGTGAAGCGATCCGGTGAATGCGCCGCGCTTCGCGAGTGGCGCCAGAACGCTGCTATCGAGCGCTCCGCTTCCGTGCAAAATCACTTTGCCGCGACACTCGCGCCCGCCGATTTCAGCCAGCGTCCGCGCGACATCGGCGAGCGTGCCATCGGGCGTTGCGAGAAAAATCAGATCGGCATCGAGTGCGCGCGAAGTCAAATCTGCGTGCGGAGTTCCCGCTCCAATCGCGCGGACAGCGGCGCGAGAAGAGGCGGCGGAACGGGTGACAACCGCGCCGACGCGCCAACCAAGCTCACGCAAGCGTTTGCCCAGCGTCCTGCCCAATCGCCCTGCGCCGATGATGGAGACGGTTTGCGCCATCAAGCGTAATAGGATAACGTGTTCGTCGATTTTGCGCTGAAGGAAATTTGTCAGGTGCGCATGAGCAGTTCGTGGGAAAAATGCCCCGACGTCATTCTGAAGCCGACGCAATTCGTCGGCTGAAGAATCTCTCTTCGGATTTCCGCAAACTGTGAAGGCGCGTGATGGCGACGGAAGCGCAAACGTCACTTACGCGAAGGGCGATTTCGTCCGCGCGGAGCCTGCGAGGCCGTCTTCTCGCTGGGCGGCGCCTCCGGGGACGCCAGAGCAGCAGGCGTTGAAGCGGGAACCAATTCCATGGAAGAGATGACGCCGAGGTCGCGCTGCTTGAGAGCGCGAATGCGGTCGCGCAACGCCGCGGCGCGCTCGAATTCAAAACTCTTGGCAGCCTCACGCATTTGGGCTTCGAGCTGGGCTATGGCCTGAACAAGTTGTTCTTCGGTCGAAATCTCGCCAATCGCAACGTCCTCCATCGGAATCGTGACGTAATCGGCTTCGATAATCGAGGCGAGTTGCATGTCCACGGATTTCACGATGGATTGCGGCGTGATGTTGTGCTCGCGGTTATAAGCCTGCTGTTTCGCGCGGCGGCGATTGGTTTCGCCAATGGCCTGGCGCATCGAATCAGTCATCCTATCCGCATAAAGAATCGCGCGGCTTTCCAGGTGGCGCGCGCAACGGCCCATCGTCTGAATCAGCGAAGTTGCGCTGCGGAGATAACCTTCCTTGTCCGCATCGAGGATGGCGACCAGGGACACCTCAGGCAGGTCAAGCCCTTCGCGAAGGAGATTGATGCCGATCAGGACATCGAATTCACCACGGCGCAGATCGCGCAGGATGCGCACTCGTTCAAGCGTTTCAATTTCCGAGTGAAGGTAACGGCAGCGAACGCCCACTTCGGCGAAATACTCAGCAAGGTCCTCGGACATGCGTTTTGTCAGCGTGGTCACTAGGACGCGCTGATTCTTCTCCGCGCGCGCGCGAATTTCCTCGAGCAGGTCGTCCACCTGTCCCTTCACGGGCCGCACTTCGACCTCCGGGTCAACAAGCCCGGTCGGGCGAATCACCTGCTCGGCCACAACGCCGCCGGATTTGGTCAGCTCGTAGGGGCCCGGCGTTGCCGAGACGTAAATGGCTTGATTCACCCGGTGCTCGAACTCCTCGAATGTCAGCGGGCGATTGTCGAGCGCCGATGGCATGCGAAAACCGTAATCAACAAGCGTCTGCTTGCGCGAGCGGTCGCCATGATACATCGCGCGAACCTGCGGAATTGTTTGGTGCGCTTCGTCGACGAATAGCAGATAGTCCGACGGAACGTAATCAAGCAATGTCGGCGGGGCTTCACCCGGCAAACGCCCGGAAAGATGGCGCGAATAGTTCTCGATTCCGTGACAATATCCGATGGTACGCATCATCTCGATGTCGAAATGCGTGCGCTGCACAACGCGTTGCGATTCGACGACCTTGCCCTGCCGATCGAGTTCGCCTTTCCACCACTCAAGCTCCTCGTAGATACCTTGAATCGCGCGTTCGCGTTGCTCGGCGGGGAGAACGTAGTGTGTCTTCGGATAAATTGTGAGGCGCTCAAGTTCAGCGTCGCGCGGCAGGATTTCTCCGGTGAGCGGGTCGATCTTGCGAATGGCTTCGATTTGGCTGCCCCATAGCTCGATGCGCACGGCAAAATCGTCGTAGGGCGGATAGATTTCGATCATGTCGCCGCGAACGCGAAACGTCCCGCGGCGGAGGTCTTCCGTGCGGTCGTACTGAATTTCTACAAGCTTTCGCAGGATTGCCTCACGGGCAATCGACTGGCCCTTCTCGATCATCAGCAACATGCCGTAATACGCTTCGGGGGAGCCGATGCCGTAGATGCAGGAGACGGAGGCGACGATGATGACGTCGCGGCGCTCGAAGAGCGAACGCGTGGCGCTCATGCGCAGCTTGTCGAGCTCGTCGTTGATGGTCGCTTCCTTCTCAATGTAGGTGTCGCTGGAAGGGAGATACGCCTCGGGCTGGTAGTAATCGTAGTAGCTGACGAAATATTCGACAGCGTTCTGCGGGAAAAACGATCTGAATTCGTGAAAGAGCTGCGCGGCGAGCGTCTTGTTGTGCGCCATCACCAGGGCGGGGCGATTCATCTGCTCGATCACCTTCGCCATGGTGAACGTTTTGCCCGAGCCGGTGACGCCGAGCAATACCTGGTGGTGCTCGCCGTCAGTGATGCCGCGAGCAAGCTGCGAGATTGCTTCGGGCTGGTCCCCACGAGGTTCGTAGTCGCTGGCAAGCTTGAATTTCACGGTCAGGACGCCTCAGCGCGGGATTTGCGCACCGCGTAAAATCTCCATTATAGCGCACTCGCCAAGCAGGCGAGATTCAGGGCGAACGAGGGTGGGTCGGTTTCGGATCAGCGCGTGGACCAGGTCCTTGGTTCAAAAAGCCGGGGCCAAGTTCCAGTGCGGGTGACGTGCGCGCGCGAACTGGAAGGGGAGACTCTAATCTTCGTGGAAGAGACGTGGCTCGTTGCCGGCAGACAGCCAATCGGCGGAGCGCTTGAGGTAAGTGGCAATGTTGGTGGATAAGAAAACGACCCACTTGGGCTTTGCCTCACTACGCTCGAATGCGAAACGTGCCAAGGCGTAGCCCAAATGTCCCTCTGAGAGATAACCTAGGCGACAGGCAGACCAGCCCTGCGACGTGTTGTCGCTGTGCTGCTCGAAACGAAACGCGGAGTTTGCCGTGAAGATCCCGAAGCCAAGGAAAACAGTCAGCAGGTCATTCAGTGGCTCCATGTCGGGGTCGTCGCGGTCGATGAGACCGGGACGGAGAAGAATGATGTGGCCGAGTTCGTGGGCGAGCACAGCAACCAATGCCATTGGATCTTTAAGTTGAGCTTCTTTGACCGAGATGCGCGGCCTGACACCGGGGTCGTGGTGGTAGAGGCCGGCAGGTCCAGAGGTTTTGTCGGAGTAAAAGGGAACGAGGCTGCGAGTTAAATCGTGTCCTGAGGCGTAAAGCGCCAAGTCTACCTCAGCGGGATTTACCTGCATCTGTGCGGCGACACGATGGAACATGTGTCGAAGGGAGGCTTCAGAGCGGTCGTAGGGATCCGGAAAGTGCTCCGGGGTTGGGAGGACAACGGTGGCTTCGAGAAGGCGTCGCGCACCGAGGAGAGCGGCAAGACGAAGAAAGGAGTCGTCAACCCATTGTTTCTGCTCCAGAGTGATGGGAAGCCTCGGCTTGGTCAGGCCAAACACGTGACGGTTATACCAGAGCGTCACGTAGGCCCCAAGCCTGAATTCGCCTCTGGTGCCCGATTTGACCCATTATCGAAAACTGAAGTCCCACAGAAGCAGGAGCAATGACCAGGGCTGTGGGGCAGACCACGGCTCACCACAGGGGAGCCACTGGTTGTTCCTCGAATACCGGCGTAGGGCCGCCCCGATTGGAGAGGTGGATGACTGTCAAGTAGGGTTTGGCTTGGGGATCGTAGGTGACGGTGATACTTCCACCTCTCCCGGGCGACCCATCCATGCCGTCATGTCCACTCATGCCGTCGCGTCCGCTTGAGCCGTTGGGCGATCCACTCCCTCCCGAGCCGCCTCGACCTGCCCGGCCACCCTTTCCTCCCGACCCTCCCGGACCTCCATCAGCCTTCACCGTGAGCGAACCTCCCTGGGGATCGACCAGGTAATACCTCTGGTGGCTTGCAGCAAAAACACCCACCTGGAGGAGTGGATGGCTCCCTGCCCTGAGCGCCAGCTGGATCTGCACTGGTGGCGCGTCACCTCCAGGCCCTCCATCGCCGCCGTCCGTGCCATTGCCTCCATCCGAGCCATCTCCGCCCGGGGAGGGATTATTCGGATCAAGGGAGCCGGGCATGCCGCTCGCACCGTCCGTCCCATCGATGCCGGGGAAACCACTGGAGCCGGAGGTGCCGGAGAAATTCGAGACAAAGGCGTAGTCGTACCGCAGGGGAATGTCGAGCTCCGCGTGGACGTCCGGATGGCTGGGCACAGTAACAGTGATGTGCGGGAGCTTCCCTTCGCTTTTCCTGGGATCATGCGGAAGCGTGACAACGCCTTTCTGGTTGACGGTGACAACAGTTGCCGCGACCGTGAGGTCCCTCCACATCACCTTCCCATGGCCCGCGCCTTCCGTCTGCAATACCTTGCCGTCCGGCTGGGTGACGGTCACTACCAGTGAGGACTTCTGCCCCGGCGCGATCCCCGGGCCTTTAGCTTGGATGACCTCAATGGACGCAACCGGGATCTTGGCCAGGTCGGCCTTCATCCCCAGGCGGACCTGCAGAGACGCGCACCCACTCATCGCAATCAAAGAGGCCACCGCCAGTAAGGCCGCCCTGCTTGTGCTCATCAAATGTGGAATGTAGATTTTGGCAAGAAGCCAATCCACTCGAACGAGACGCTGGGCAGCGCCGCAACGCCCACGAGAACTCAGCAAGCATCGGCGGTAACGTTCAGCGAGGAAGTTTTCTTGCTTGCGCTCGTACATGTCAGAGACCTCATGCTGCGATTGTTCGGCAGGTCGGTTGCCAAGTATACCGCATCATCCTAATCGCGCCCCTGCCCAGCAAGGTTTAAGACGAAGCGGGTGGTGGGTCGGTTTCCGATAACTGTTAATGAGGCAGGTAGATTACTTCCGATTTCGCTGTGATTTGTGCACAATCGCCAAGATGGCAAGGCGGAGCACATCTAGCGTTCGGCTGGCATTCCTTCCCCAGCATGACTCTTTCTTGCTAGACTCCGGCAATGCCCACGACCATCCGGCAGGCTGCGCTCGACAAATCCGCCGGCCCTATTCGCCGCATGCGCCAGTATGCCTCCTACGACTGGACTCGCGAGATGCCGAGGTCCAAACGCGTCATCACATGGGCCGGTTTACTCATCCAGGGATACGCCATCTATTCCCTTTGGATGAGGTCCTTGATATGGCCTGTGATGTGGCCGAAAGGAATAGTTCTCTACGGAAGCGTGTGGGCACTTTACGTCCTCGGCACGGGGCTGATGAATGGGATGTTGACTTCAGAATTTGTTCGCAAGACACAGCTCGAAACTGACCAGATAGCCGCACGTCAGATCCAGCAGACGCTCCAACCTGGGAAACTGGAAAAGTTGCCGGGCTACGAGTTGGAGGCGTTTTACAAGCCCCTACGTGAAGTGGGTGGCGACTACTTCGACGTCATCGAGCTTCCTGCCAACCGAACGCTATTCGCGTTAGCGGATGTGTCTGGGAAAGGGATTGCAGCGGCTCTGCTTGCGGCAAACATACAAGCATTGGTCAGGAGCATTGCGAGCGTGGAATCGACGCCGCTGGCATTGGCCAAACAGATCAACAAGCATCTGAGTCGATACACTCCGGACGATCGCTTCGCCACGGCCGTGTTCATTGTGCTCAGCCGCGATTCGGGAGAATTGACTTACGTGAATGCCGGTCACAACGCCCCGCTTTTGAATTGTTCGGGATCAACGACATTTCTGGAAGCCACTGGCCCACCCCTTGGACTGTTCGTCGACGCGGAGTACGAAGCTCGCACAACTGCGATTGGTTTAGGGGGCACCCTCCTCATATTCACAGACGGCTTGACGGACTCGATTCGGGGGGAGCATCCCGAAAACCGCCTGCGTGACGCTTCCGCTGAGAGCGCGGGACGAACGATGGCAAATCTCAAATCCTTAGTGGACCCGAAATTCAACGAGGACGATATCACCATATTGCTGGTAAGACGTATTGCACGCCCTGCATCCAGCGGCGCGCCTGCGTAGGAATCGTACGTCCCGAAAGCTGGGACTAAACACTGGCGACGAAGTCAGGGTTGCGGGGCAGGCTGCGGGACGAGCTTGATCTCCGTGTCAGTTGCGACGTGGCCGGTATGGTGGAAGCGCGAGCCGGTGCTGGCGCTCACGATTTCGTAGTCCATGTCCTGCACGCTGTGCTGCGTTGAGCTGGCAAGCATCCCGCTCGCAAGCGAGATCGATTCGAGGCTTTCGCCCGAGCCAGTCCACTTGCCCGAAGTGCGCAGTCCGTTGCGGCGATAGTCTTCCGGCGTTGCATCGGAATGCGCCGAACCGTGCCGCGTGATCACAAACCGCGTAAGAATGATGGCGCACATATCGTTTGTCGCTCCCGATAGGCCGCATGCTTCGTCACGCAAATAGGTGGACTCGCCGCGCCAGACCAGACCAGCCAAAGGCGTGCCGGTGAGCGGGCGTTCGTTACTCCACTTTTGGCTGATAGCAATTCCGTCGCGTGGAAAACCATTGCCCGATGAGAGCCCTTTCGCCCAGGAAAGGATTGGTTCGGCGTCAGATCGGCTGGATAGTATTTCGTCTAGACCCTTGATATCCGCCATCTCTCCGCCAGGCTCAATCGTGAATTCGATGGAGCGGCCTTCGAGGCGATTGAACCGCTCGTCTATGGAATCGATTTGAGGATCGTAGGCGTCGCTGTCGGAAATTGAATGGGACTTTTCGTACGTGGCGCGAAACCGGATGCGTCCAGTGGCACCCTGCGCGCCACCCTCGGCGGAGAGCACATCCAAACGAACAAGCAGGCTCGTGAATTGTTTGAACTCGGTTGCGCCTTGTGGGTTCTTGATGGGTGAAGTGGTCGTTCCGGTGTTGGCTGTCCTTGTATCGATCTGGTAGCTGAGAGATTCGCCCGCCACAAATTTCGGCACGATGTGAATTCGCTGGCCGGCGAAAGCGGCGAAGCAAAGCGCGAACGACAGAAGACCCACCACGGCCACGAGGCGAAATCTATTCGCACAATTCGCGCGATGAGTCGTTCCTCGCATCAAGAGAACGCTAGCACACGGGATGGAGCGAGGCAAATTCGCATGGATACATCATTTCATGGCTTGTGCGGTGGTGGGGAGATGAGGGCGATCTGAGGCGCCGCGAGAGAACCCATAAGCTGATACGACCCGGCAGGCGCTGCGGGACCCTTTTCATGGCGCGCCTCAGAAGCGCCGCCGGTGAAGATGCTCACGCGAAGATCCACATTGCGGTTAAAGTCAACGCTGCCCGAGCCGCGAATCTCGGAATTGGCGCCCAGGAGCGCCAAATTCCGGATTTCGAGCTTGCCGTCACCGCACGTGAACGAGGCGGAAGCCTCTTGAAACGTGCTCGTGCCCGGATGGCGAGCGGAATCACGCAGCGATTCCATGAGGTTGAGACTTCGCAATTCGGCCGCTTTCACGTGGGCCGATCCTTTGCATTCGAGCGATGCCAACAAATCATCGCGGCTCGCCCCTCGCGCTCCAAACGAAATCCCTCCCGACGCCACACCTGCGAACAGATTCGAGAGTCCCGGTGAGCTGGCGCCGAGCGCGTGGAGGTCCACCTGAGAAAAATTCAACGTCGTGCGATACGTGGGCGTTGCCAGCAAGTTTGCATTGAGCGAGCCGCCGATCTCCCCGCCATAGAATTGGCCATTGGCGTTTGAGAGTTCGATTCGACGGCCATCGATTTTCAAATCCGATTGCAAGCGACGAACCGTGAGCGGAGAAAGGGTGAATTGGTCCAGTTCGAGGCGCCCGGAGGCTCTCAGGCCGAGCGGCACGGCACTGCCTGGCGAGCGAGAATTCAAGAATGGCAGCATCCGATCGAAAAAACTCTCTTGCCATCGCGGGTTGAGCCAGCGGTCCAGGTCGGCACCCGTCAGCACGCCCGCCGAAAGAGCGAATTTCCATTCGGCGCCGGTATCGGGGCGATCAAACGTGCCGTTCCACCGCGTGCCAAAAGCCTGCGCGGACGAAAGCGTGATCCGGTGTTCGCCCGCTTTCAAATCAACGCGACCTCTGATTTGTTCGATCGGGCGATTGAGGAATGGCGCGCGGAGAGTTGCGCCGGTACCTTCACTGCCCAATTCGATTATGCCCGTCGGTTCCGCTTGCCATGGATATAATGCTCCCCGCCATTGCAAATCGAAGCGCATCGGTCCGGCGAGATCCCACCCGAGGGGAACGCTCCACCCGAGCATATTTGCCGATGCGATAAAGTCGCGGGTTTGAGCGAAGCTGCCCGTCAGACGCAGGCCGGAAGAAACGCGTGGCGCAAACTTCGTGGATGCTTCGATGCGTAACCATCCCTCCGGCTGGCGGTTCACCTTGCCAAACGAGATTGTCACCGGCGTGAGGTCGATTCCTCTCGCGTCGTACTTGAGCGTAGTCAAACTAAGGTGAACGGGGACGCGGAGCGGGGCGCCACTCAATTCAGCGCCAATGATATCCGCCGATCCGCTCTCAAGACGCAGCGGCCACCCGCGAAGATTCATGTTGAGTTTGGCAAGGCCGTGGAGCTGGAGATTGTCCGCAACGCCTGGGTGAAATGCGCGAATCCAACCAAGCAAATCGCCCAAGTCGATGCCCGCAGACACGATTCGCATCTGAGAGACAGTCGAATTCGCAGCGGAGACACTCCCTGAGCCATCCCAATTGAGCGTACCTGTGGCGCGGACGTAAGAATGCGGAGCCTCGAGTGTCGCTTCGGTCAGTTCGAGAACCGAGCTTTCCGGGTCGAACTTTGCCTTGGCGACGATGTTGAATGACGGGTTATCGTCCCGGAGCGTTAGGTCCCAGCGATGGAGTTGGCGCAGTTCAGCGCGTCCCTGAAGCATCCAAGCGTCGCCCTGTGTTTGTGCAGCGATGGAAAGGTTGATCGCTCCGTGGACACCGTAATCGTAAGTGCGCACCAGGCGAAGCACATCGGTGATGGACGCGTCGCTCCAGGAAAGATCGAGCACGGCGGGGCGGAGCCGAGAGGAGGTGCCGCCAAGGTGGCCCGCCAAGTGGAGCGTCCCGAGTTGTTGCACGAGCACGGCAGCGCGTGAAGGGGTGGCTTTGAGATCGATGCGCCAAATCCCGGAATTCTCGGCCACCACAGTCCCCTCTACATCCGCGAAGGCGAAGGGAAGCTTCGTGTCTCCTTGCTTGAAATTGATTCGACCACTGTCCACTTTGATCTTTCGAAAATGGATCTCGGATGACGCAGGACGCACCGGACCAACTAGTGCCGGCAGAGCACCCGCCACGGCGGGCTGAGGAAGCCATTCGGCCAGGTTCCAAATCCCATCCGCGTTGCGGACGAGATTCAAGCTGGGGTGCGTGAGTGAAAGCGTGCCGAGCTCGATGTGGCCGCTGAGAAGCCTCTGCCAGCCAAGCTCCACTCGGAGCGATTCGGCGCGCAGAAAATACTCGTGCCCGAAGCGCGGGTCATCTGCAACGGTAACGGAATGCGCCACCAGCGCCGGCCCGCCCCACAAACTGAAACTGTATCGTCCAACTTCCACTTTCCTGCCGAAGGAAGCTTCCAGGTGCGCTGTCAACTTTCGTCTTATGCCGGTGTACTGAATCACGAGTGAGACACCGGTGTCCGCAAGCCAAGCGAAGGCAAGGAAAAAGAGAATCCACTTCACCAGCCGCCGGCGGAATTTGCGGCGCGGGAGAGCCGGGCGACGACGCGGCGGAAGCGGCAGAGTTTCAGAGAGAGTGTTCGACACGGCGAATGGCAGGGCCAGCGGCCCCCCGCCAGGTTTCCAACATGCAGAGCCTATGCGCGCAGTTCATTCGTTGCAAGAACAAAAGTAGAATGCCGAAGGAGACCTAGTGAACCTCGTGCATCATGCGTTGCCAGCGCGTCCGGCCGGGAATGTGGAACAGGGCTTCGCCAATGCCACGAAGCGTTCCGAGCAAACTTCGATTGGCGTAGTCGCTAGCCGTGGCTTCCACCGACCAGTAGATTACGACCGGCCTCCCCATAATCGAATCGCGATCCACGAAACCCCAAAAGCGGCTGTCCCAGCTTCGATCGCGATTATCGCCCATCACAAAATAGCGATCTGGTGGGACTACCAGGTCGCGCTGTTTCACGTAGTCCAAGATTTGGTACGCCCATTCCGGGCGGAGTTCGTAATCAAGGAGATAATGGCTGATGGGAGGGAAATTGTCAGCCAAGGGATCTTGCGCCGAAGGGTCATGAACGACGTAAGGTTCGTCCAAGCGAATCCCGTTCACGTACACCGCCTGGCGGATTATGCGGATGCGATCGCCCGGCAAGCCAATCACTCGCTTTACGTAGTGCGGATGGTCGTCGTAGGGGAACTTGAAAACAATGATGTCGCCGCGACGAATGGGACGATACGGAAGAAACTTCTCGTACCAGGCTCCACTCCCCTCGAACAAAAATTTGTTCACGAGAAGGTGATCGCCGATCAGCAGCGTCGGTTCCATGGATTGAGACGGAATCTTGAACGCCTGAACAATAAATGTCGTGCCAAAGAGGGCTAGCAGGATTGTTACGAGTAACGACTCGACGTAGTCCACCCAACCGCTCTTATGCGTCTCGGGCACGGGGTGCGCGGGGACCGGCGCGGGATTGTCCACCGCGACCGGCGGCGCTGCGGTTCCCATTTCATTCGATTCCATTCAGGCGATACCCTTACCTGGTTCGAGAGTTTGAAGGGCCAGCCTAGCTGCACCCTGCTCAGCTTCCTTCTTGCTGTGACCCTCCGACGAGGAGAGTTTTTGTCCTGCGTGCCAGACTTCCACTTCAAACGTCTTCTGGTGCTCCGGTCCCGATTCGTTCCGTACCCGATATTCGACAGCGCCAAGTCCGCGTTGCTGTAACCATTCCTGAAGGGCCGATTTGTGGTCGGCGCGTTCGAGCGATTCCCTTTCGCCCGCCAGGGCAGGATCGATCAGCGCGCGGTGCAAGAACTCAGTCACTGCCGGGAGACCCGCATCAAGATATATGGCACCGACAACGGCCTCGAATGCATCGGCAAGAAGTCTCCTTTTCTCGCGGCCGCCGGTTTTCTCTTCGCCAGGACCGAGACGCAAGTGTTTGCCCAAATTCAGTCGCTGCGCTGCAGAGTGAATTGATGACGCGCTAACAAGACGCGCCAGTCCTTTCGACAGTTTCCCCGCGTCCCATTCCGGAAACGAGCGGCAAAGCTTCTCACTCACAACTAGCCCCAGGACGCGGTCCCCCAGGAACTCGAGCCTCTCGTTGTCGCTGCCGCCAGAATCCAGTCGATGCGACCGGTGGGTCAGCGCGCGATCGAGGCGCTCGGGACGTTCAAATCTGTGGCCGAGAATGCCCTCTAGTTCCGCGCGCTCCTCTTCCTTCATGATCTGCCTACGGCTTCGCCGGGGTTGGAGTTGCAGTTGGGGCTGAGGTGGCGGGTGCAGTTGCCGCTTGTTTCTTGGCCTGCTCGGAAAGCTGTTTGCAGCGATCCTGCAAGGGACCGGCAATCTGACTGCATTTTTGAAAGGCGTCTGCCGCCTCTTCAAATCGCTTCAAACGTAGCAAATCGAGACCTGACACATAGTAATCCGTAGGGTCGGGCGATGAGGTTGCCGTTATGGCTTGCTGGAGTTCCGTGACGGAATCCGCATAGTCCTGCCGGCGGAAATAAACGAGGCCAAGGCCGCTGTGCGCCTGCGACAGATACATTGCCTTCGTGGTAGCGAACTGTTCATCGGTGACCCCTGTGGGCTTCTGAACCGTCTGCAAGATCTGGAGAGCATGTTTATCGTAGCCCTCAGCCTTATCAAGCTGTCGATCTGCTTCGATATTATTCGGGTCGTAGGAGCGGGGGATGACCCAACCCACGAGCACGAGAACATCAACATTGTCCGGATTCAGCGAAAGCGCCTTGCCGGCACAGACATAAAAATTCTTCCAGTCCTGCTTGACATAATAGTCCTGCGTCAGCCGGGCATTGACCATTTCCGTGTATTTGCTCGAAGGGTAGGTCTCAAGAAACTTCTGACCTAGCTGGATTTGCGCATCCGGTGGGTCGGGCTTCGTTCCGACGAAAGTCGCGTAGTCCGCTTCCTCTTGAGGATTGACCTTCGGTGGTTCGGCCTGGGTTTTCGTCAAGTCCGCCGCCCCCGGCAGTGCCGGCGCTTCTGGCTTGGTCGTCGGATTCTGTGGAAGCGCGGGCGCGCTACCACCCTGCTGAGCGTACAAGGCAGGAGTAAGAGCGATCCCTGCTGCAAGGACGATCCCGAGGACTCCAATCTTTTTGCAAATAAGTGAGAGTTTCATTGCCATTCTCCTTTTTTATGGGCGCCTGCTGGCCGGCTGTTGAGGAACCGGACCATCTCAGGGCTTTTGTGGTGCGTTATCCTTTCCTTGCTCGGAAGGTTTGTACGGCGCTTCCACGCCGCGCTGCGCTGCCACGCGAGCGGATTCGGGCGCGCCGTCCACAGCCAGCGCAGCCCTGTACTCATTCACCGCCAAACGGCGCTCTTCCTCGAGATCGTGGATGCGTCCGAGGTACACATGCGACCACGCGACAATTGCAGGATCGATCTCTTGGCCCGGGTCCTGAGAACTCGAGGGCGAGGATGCGGCGACGATCTTCCCGAACAAATCCTCGGCTTGATCTTCCTCCCCGGAAAGAACAGAGGCGACCGCCAGGCCGAAAACAGCTTGCGGTTGATTCGGGTAGTGCTGCAAGACCTTTTCGAATGTTGCCATCGCCCCGGCAACGTCACGCAGCGCGATCTGGCGTTCACCCTGAGCAAGCCACGTATGTAGCTCATCCATTCCTTGGCCAGCGGAAGCGCCATCATGTACGCGCGTCGGTGTGGCCTCGGCAGGGGCAAAGGTGGCGTTCTGCAGACGTTTCTTCTCCGCTTCGACATCCAGACCTGCAATAAGGTCGGGGAAATAATACGACATGGCAGGCTCGGATTTCTCGAACTTCTGCAACTGCACCACAAAAGGCCGCACCATCGTGAAACCCGACTGGTCCGCATCCTTCAGCGCCTCCTCCAGTTTTGCGGGCGAAAGGTGGCGCAGGCGCAGTTCCACCGCCTTGATCAGACATTCGTCTGTAAACGCAATGAAATCGCTGCGGTACTCGTCCGGCAGACGCGGAGCGCGTGCCCCCAGATTCAGCAACGCGCTCTTTTTTGTCAGATCGTCGCGATACTGCAGGACCAAGGAATCAAGCAAAAAGTGCAAGAAGGCATGTTGGATCTGGTCCATCGGAATTTGCGAACCGGCGCCCACGATGATCGCATAATGGTTGCCGTTGTTGCGGAAGAGCGTGCGATTGCCCACGAGAGGCTCAACATACACAGTGAACGCGCGGCCGCGTGCAGGCTTGAGAACCTCTCTCAAGTACGCATTGGAAAGCGTGACGATGTTTGACAACGGCGATTGATATCGTGCGATGGCGCGATCGTATTCGGGCTCGATTCCCGTCCAGCGGTAACCGAGATTCGCCTCGCGATAGAAATTGACGAGGACTTCCTGGAAGCCATCGATCGCAAGCACTTCGGGAGGGAGCAGGTCGTGCTCCCCTTGGAATTGGAAGCCGGGCGGAGGGCCGGCGACTAGAGCAAACGCCATATAGCGGGAGAGCGTTTCGCCCGGATCGGCCAACTCGTGATCGTGATAAAATTGGCGGAGCGCTTGCGTGGCGGGCCCCTGCATTTTCAGCAAGTCCGCGCGAAGCGCCAGCCGCGTTGGCATTTCCGCCAGGGTGCTTTCATCCGCGCCAAATCCAGCTGCGTCCAGCGCGCACATCGTCGCAAAAACCTGCGGGCTTGCTTCAACGCTGATGCCTGAGTAACTGCTCGCCGAGGTTTGTTGGCAATACAATCCCGGCGCAGCCACACCCATCGACAGGACGAGCAAGGCGAGACGCACAGGAAATGGATTTGTTGGACCAGACATTCTTACAGGAAGACTCCTCAATCGTTCGGGGACACTTAGGTTCCTTTAGCTGGGCTGGAAGGACCTATCCCCACGCACACCCGGCGCCTGGAACCACCAGGCACCCACAAACTCTAACGGGCAGAATGAGCCGAGTCAAGGAATTGCGCGAGAACCGCCGCGGATATTCCCCGGGGGCGTGAATTATCCGTGGACGTGCACCTCGCTGAAGCTTAGGAGCACGCGCCCGCCGTTCGTCGGACGCCCAAAACTCAGTTGCGGACGAAAGCGGGAGAACAGGAGCACCTGATCAAGCTGGCGCTGCACGACCCTGTCGTTTGGACCCGAGAGGATCTTGTAGGAGAGAACCTCTCCTTGCGCATTGAGCGTGGCCTCCAAAAGCAAGCCACCTGAATCCGAATGACCTTCCGAAGGAATAACGCCTGGAACCGGGAACGGCGCCAGGCTCACCAACTGAGCAGGCTGCACCAAATTCAGCGGCAGATCATTTGGAACAACCCCTCCAAGGGGCACACCCACCAGTATGTTCTGAACAACGAGGACGAACAAGACAAGGGCCGTCAGAACGCCGCCGGTCGCGGGAATCGCGACTGGTTCAAGGATCTCCTCAAAGGATCTCCGCACGCGCCACCACAAGAGGCGCGGACTGCTCCACGCTGGCCGCGATTGCGATGCCCGCACTTGAATGCGCAATACGAGATCCGCGGGGACTTCAGCGGGCTTTACGTTCGCAAGACAGATTGCCAGCCGGCGATAGCGTTCCAATTGTTGGCGACATGTCTCGCAAGACTCCAGATGCTCTCGCACTTGGGAATGTTCGCCCATGCGAATAGCACCGTCGAGATACCCCGGTAGCCGGCGCTGTACGCTTCTGCAATTCATCGCCCGCCTCCGTTCGACCTTTCCGGCCCCGAGACAGCGGCGTGATTCGTGATAGACGCCGTATGGGCCACTGCAAGATTATGAATGTTGTCATGTTGGCGGGGCGCGTCATCTCGCACCCAGTCTGATGCCTTAGCCATGAACTCCGCCTGCGGCGCGTGAAGCATCGGGTCCAGAATCTCTCTGAGTATCCGCCGCCCGCGCACTATACGCGATTTCACAGTCCCTACAGATACCACAAGCACCTCTGCGACCTCTTCGTATGAAAGCCCCTCCATGTCCCTTAAAATAACGGCGCTTCGAAAAATTCCTGGCAATTGAGTGAGCGCCTGCCGCACTGCCGCCTGCGTTTCGTGTGTTGCAAACTGCTCGAACGGTGTTGCCTCCGCATCCTTCAACTGCAGCGCAGGTTTCTCGCCTTCTTCTCCATCGGTGTCAATCGAAACTTGCTGGCGATGATGCCGCCACCACCAGCGGCGCTCGTTCAAAGCCTGGCGAACGGATATCCGATACAGCCAGGTCTTCAAAGAACTCCCGCGACGAAATCCGCGAATCCCCTTGAACGCCTTCAGGAAAACGTCCTGAGTGACATCGGCCGCTTCGGATGAGTCCGCAAGTATCCCGTACACCAGGTTGTACACACCCGCATGGTAGTAGGTGACGAGCCAGTCGAACGCCGTCTCGGAACCCGCCTGAAGCTCGGTCACCAGCTCGGCTTCATCGCGTCCCCACAGCACGGCTTGTGCCAGATCGGACATGATGCTCGCCTCGTCCTCTCTAGGGCCTGTTCCTAATATCTTAGACACCACTTCGCCCGCCATGTTCCAAGCATAGCAGAATTTAAGTGGGAGGGAGTTGCCCCAGTAGTACCACTAAGCACAATTCAGGAAAACTGTCGATTTGCTGCTAACTCGTGTATTTTGTTGACGTTGCAAGGCCTTAAAAAAGAGGCCTGCGGCAGTTTGATCCGAGGCTGCGTCCGGTTGCTAAAACCGGGTTCTCGAGGAAGCGGCGAATTTCTGCGTGACATATCGAGCTAATCGCAAGTCGGCGTGGCACACTGATCTTTGCTAAAGTCGTCGAGATAGATCGTCATCGGTTGCTTCATCAGGTCCCGATATAGACCCATCTTGAAGTAGAAGAATCCGTGGACCGGATATCCGCGCGCGGCGCGAAATGCGGTGACACCACGGTACTGGACAATCTGCTGCCCATCCATCCAACCGTCGATAGCGCCGTCATCTTCTTGCGAAAACCGTGTCACAAAGCGAAAGTCCAGCCAGCGTCCGCGCATCTCGCCTTGGGATTTATATACCGTCGTCTCTCCGGCATCATTCTTGCGCGTTACAAAGAGAACGCCACCGACATACCGAATCGCAAGGATCGGGTTGTCGGGACGGCAGTTTCCCCACTCGCAGAGCTGTTTCCACTGCGCGATGACAAGCCGCTCCTCGACAATGGGAAAATCTCTTGGAAGGTAAAGACTGAACGAGTAATCGTACGTCTTCCGCGAGTGAGACCAAAACCGGGGAGCTTCCAACAGTTCATCGCGTTCTGTTGACGCGCCGTCGTCGCTTGCCTCTTCATAGCAATCATACGGCCGGAGCGTGATCTGCGCTGCGGTATGGCCACTGTGCACGATCTCACTCTGGATTGAAAAGGCTCCCGGAGCCATTCTTCGCGCGGTCCAAATCGAGCTTAGCTTTGGCTCTTCAAAACCATCTTGAAGGTGCACAGGCCGGTGCAACAACCAAGCAAAATGGATGATGACGGTCGCGACGAACACCAGCAAGAAGGCCCCAGCGAACAACAATGAGCGACGGAACTTCAGTCTTTGCATGGTGGTCATCGTATCACCTGCGTTCGCGAAAAAGGGGGGCGACGAGTCCACCAATTGCGCAGCAACCTTTATTCATCAACTACCAAGTCTGCCAGTTGTTTGACGCCTTCGCGGTGAGGTGTTATAAAAGTTAAGCAGTTGTGTTCTTCGGTGGGGCCGTGGCGCAGTTGGGAGCGCGCCTCGATGGCATCGAGGAGGTCGCGGGTTCGAACCCCGCCGGCTCCACCAACATCCCCCGCGTGTACGCACTCATAGGCGCTTGCCGGTCGCATAGGGACCGGGGAGGTCGCGGGTTCGAACCCCGCCGGCTCCGCTCATCCCGACGTTACGTTCCGAGTTCTGACTTCTTAGCGCGATCCGCAGGGCTTTGACTCTCGCGGGGTGGACCGAACCAGACGGCGAAGAGAAAACCGCAGAGCGCGTAGTACGGCGTCATCTCCATGGTATGCACCCAGCGCACGGCCGGGGGCATGATGTCGTTGTGATGGAGCATCAGGGAGAAGACGCCGATCACAGGAAAAGCCGTGGCGAGAATCAGGCGCGCGTCCCCACGACTCGGAATCCTGCGCAGCGCCAGCCACGTGGCGACGATCAAGCACATCACTTTCAGCACGACCATGGCAACCATCGCGACTAGGTCGGGCATGTTCCGACCCTGGTAGTAGCTCTTGACCAGCGGGAAGATCAGCATGCCTGCGACAAAGTAGCAGAGCGTGAACACCACGACAGCGGCCACCACCCGCCAGAGCAGGCCAATAATCGTCATCTCGGCGATTGGAGCCGCCGTTGCTCCGAGCGCCGCTTTGGACCGCTGGAAAAGAAGGGCGATCGCGATGGCGATAGCCAGGGCGATTCCCAGTTCCCGCACCATCATCAGGGGCGCCTGCCCTACCTTAATCACATCGAACAGAACACCTTCCGGGATCGTGGTTAGTGAAACGAGAATGAAGTAGAAGCCAGCAAGCGTGACCACCAGTTCCGCGCCCGGAGCTTGGGAACGCACCGTCATCCAGCAGAGTATAGTGCAAACCAAAACTGCGGACGCAGCTTCCCCCCAAGAATGGTGGTGAGCGGCCCCGAGAAGAAAGAGTACGAGGGATGCAGCAAGCGTGCGAAGGGCGAATTTCATGGGATCTTCCTTTCAATCGATTTGATAAAGGGAGCGATCTGCATTGAAAAAGCTTTCGTAGCGGCTTCAGTGGATGGGCCTGTCATGGCCCATACGCAACTCGCCCCGAAGTGGATGTACTTGAAGTTGTCCGTAAGAACCTGCACATCAGCGGACGCCTTGATGAGATTGCGTTCTTTCAGCCGCGTGAAGAGTGCATGGAGCGGAGGATCAATGTGCTCCTGCATCTGGATGATGTGGTTTTCCATCTGCTGCGCGTGCAAGATGAGCGTGGCAAGGAACACCTGGACGAAGGCGAAGTAGGGCCGCTTGAGACGGAACTGGTAACGCACGTAGTCGCAAAGAATTTTCTCGAGGGATCCATGCGCCTCGGCGAATCGTGCCAAGCGCTTCACAACCTTGGCTTCGACATCAACCATGAAGGCGACCAGGATTTCTTCCTTCGAGGCAAAATAGTTGTAGAAGGTGCCTTTCCCGATATCCGCAGCGGCAGCGATTTCATCGATGGTAGGGACATCGAAGCCCTGCTCGGAAAACATCCGGATGGCAGTTTGGAAGATCGCTTGGCGAGTCGCGCGATGCTTTCGCTCTCGCCGCGAGATGGGTAGCGTTATGGCTGGGGAGGGTTCCACCGTATTTCTTTTCATGCGCAAGGCCCCTTGGTAGCGAGAGACTTTCCTCGAACCGATCGGCCGTATACGACCATGGTCATAAATGACTATAGTCATTTATGTGGGGTATGCCGAGGGAAATCTAAGATCAGTCCTAGCGACTCGGCCCGTCCGTGATTGCCCAAGCGCCTGCGAGTCCCAACACTTTGAGATGGTTTTACCTGGAAGACGGCGTATTTGGAAACAATGCAGTCCTAGTGTGATCCGCCTTTGAACCAGGAGTAGCCGACAGTGAAGAAGAAGGCTGCATTGTAGCCCGGGTTTTGCGTGCCGAGGCTGGCGTTCGAGTGATGGACAATCGCGCCTTCCAGAAGCAGCGCCCGTCCCCGCTTAAGGAAGACGTGAGCGCCGAATGCGCCTTGTGGAGTGAAGTTCACAAAAGATGTGTGTCCTGGGGGAACATCGTGCGTGGTGAATAGGACTCCGCCTGCTATCGCGAAATACGGCGCAATCTTCTTTCCTCGCGTGAAATTCCATTGCCAGATAACAGGTTTGAAACTGCCGCCATAAACCGCCTGGTTGGGTGTGAAGACCACGTATGCGGGCATCATATCCACGGCCCACTCGAAATTGCCGTGAAACCAACCCGGGAGATGTTCTCCCGTCAGAACCAACCCCACGCGCCCGCCCGCGTCGAAAAACTGCGTGTCATCGGCGTGCTTCAGCCCTGTTCCCCCGCCGGTGAAAAGGCCGAGTTCCCACGTTCCTTTCGAGAGGGACTGCGAAAGCAAGTCCTGCGCGGCCGCCGAACCACTAAGCAATAGTGCGAAGAGCATTCCGATGAGTATCTTCATATTCCTCTTCTCGAACCGTAGTGTGAGTTGGACGCAAGAACTTGGCGCGAAGCCTCGCGGAAGCCCCATTTCCCGGCATCGCCATTCGCCGAGTCGTTGAGAGTAAGGCATCGCCGCCCCGCGGTCAAGGATCGGCGGGTTCATGAAGATCAGAAACGAAGGCGCAAGAAAGGGCGGGGATTCTCGCAAATTTCGTTCTAGAATACATGCCCTATGGCAAAAATCACATTTCTCGGCGCGGCAGGAACCGTAACAGGATCGAAGTATCTCGTCGAAGCCGGTGGCAAGCGCCTGCTAGTGGATTGCGGCCTGTTTGAAGGCTCGAAGGAGCTCAAGCAGCGAAACTGGGAGCCGTTGCCCGTCGATCCGGCGACAATCGACTGGGCGCTTTTGACGCACGCTCACATCGATCATACGGGCTATCTTCCGCGGCTTGTGAGCGCCGGATTCCACGGCCCGATATACTCCAACTCCGCCACGCACGAACTGTGCGGGCTGCTGCTTCCCGATTCGGCGCACCTGCAGGAAGAAGACGCGCAATACGCCCAGCAGAAAGGCTACAGCAGCCACAAACCCGCGTTGCCGCTCTATACGGTCGAGCAAGCGCAATCGGCGCTCACGCAATTCAAGGAAATTCCGCGCGCGGACAGTTTCACAATCAGCCCGCAGTTCTCTGTTCGCCCCCACGATGCCGGGCACATCCTCGGCGCTTCTTGGCTGGAACTGACGATCACCGAGAACGGGAAACAAACGCTGGTTGTCTTCTCCGGCGATCTGGGCCGCTACGATCAACCGATTCTGAAAGATCCGGAACCTCCCACGCACGCGGATTTCTTGCTCTGCGAATCCACTTATGGCGACCGCAATCACCCAGCCGGGTCCGTGACCGATCTTCTAGCGGACATTATTAACCGCGTGGCCAAACGCGGAGGCGCAGTGGTGATTCCATCCTTTGCTGTCGATCGAACGCAAATACTGATGTATTACCTGCGAGAACTCGAGGACCAGCAGCGGATTCCGCGCCTGCCGGTTTATGTCGATAGCCCGATGGCCATCAACGTCACGGATATTTATATGCGCCATCCAGAGGATTATGTTTCGGGGTTTGCGCGCGAGCAGCCATCGGGCAACCACGATCCCCTGAATGTCCATGAAGTCCACATGACGCGCACCGTGGATGAATCGAAGAAAATCAACGACGTGGTGTCGCCCTGCATAATTCTCTCGGCCAGCGGCATGGCTACCGGCGGAAGAATTCTTCACCACCTTGCCCGCCGACTTCCTGATTCGCGCAGCGCTGTCCTCCTTGTGGGCTATCAAGCGGAAGGCACCGGCGGGCGCGCGCTTCAAGATGGCGCGAGGTACTTGAAGATCTACGGCGAACAAGTGCCAGTGCGCGCGCAGGTGATGGAGATTGGCCAGCTTTCGGCACATGCGGGAAAGAGTGAATTGCTTCGCTGGCTATCGGGCTTCCAGGCGCCGCCCAAGCAGACCTTTCTTGTGCATGGCGAGCCGGTGGCGCTCAATTCGCTCAGCGGCTCAATCGCGAGCCAATTCCATTGGCCGGTGACGATTCCTTCCTACAAGCAATCGTTCGATTTGAACGCGTAAAGAACCCCTGCCGCTTGCGAAGGCGCTAGACAACCGTTATTGAGCCACAGTCTTCTGTTCGAATGCAGGGACTTCGCTGAGGTGAAATCCGAGGACAAACATGGGATTCGGCGCGACGCGGCCCCACCGGTTCAGTTCCCACTTCGCGCGGAGAAATCGAATTTGCGGCTTCATCGAGAGGTCGAGAACCAAGCGCGTTTCGCCCCGGTAAAATCGCTGCGGCATCATCAAAAGCGGCTTCGTTCCCCAATTCTGTCCGTCTACTGAGCCCCAAATGGAAAGGTCCGCCGACTCCTGCTCGATCTGTTCGGCAATATTCATGGAACATAGGAAGGTGCGAGTCTGGCTCGCGCTGATATCGCGTGGCTCGCCTTCCCCATTTGCCATGAGTCGCGTGCCTGGCGGTATTAGATACATTTCCATCACCATGAGGCTATCTCCCGAAAGAACAAACCCGGCGGATTTTAACACATGTCGAGCGGTCTATTTTGAATGTGAGTAAACACTCGCTCAGACCCGTAGCTCTTCAAGTTTAGCCGCGGCAGCCTCGAAGGTTTCCTTCGACTTGCAGAACGTGAAGCGAAGGAGCGTCCGCCCGTCGGCTGGGTCCTGATAGAAGCTCGATCCCGGCACCGCCGCGACGCCGATCTCTTTCACCAGATATCGCGCGAACGCGACGTCGTCCGGGAATCCGAATCCGGAGACGTCGGTCATGATGTAGTACGCGCCGCGCGGCTTGAAACATCGAAAGCCCGCATTCGTAAGGATGCCGAGCATGGCGACGCGACGCGTAATCGTGTGCAAGCTTTTCATAGTATTCCGGCGGCAATCCCAACGCCACAGTTCCTGCCTCCTGCAATGGCGCCGCAGCGCCAACGGTGAGGAAATCGTACACCTTGCGGATCGCGGAAGTCATGCGCGGCGCGGCAATCACCCAGCCAACGCGCCAGCCAGTGACACTATAGGTCTTCGAGAGCGCGTTGATCGTGATGGCGTGCTCACGCATGCCATCGAGCGTGGCGATCGAAATGTGTCGCGCGCCATCATAGAGCATGTGCTCGTAGATTTCGTCGGCGATCGCGTTGCGCAGCGATTTCGAGCCCCAGGTGATGGCGTTTTGATTGATGTTCGCGGCGATTGCTTCTTGGGCGGCACGCTTGATTTCGGCGGGAGCGGAAAAATCCGGAAAGCCCTGCGAGAGGTTTTCGGCGCCATATTGCAGGGCGAGGCGCGTCATCTCACGAATCACCGATTCGGTGAATTGACCGGCCTTCGCCGAAAGCCCTGGGCTAGCGTCTGGCGCGAGTTCCGGCTTTCCCGAACTCATCTGGTCTCCCGTAGAGCCTTCGATAAATGGCCGCGTTTCGCGTGACGATTTCGACATACTCGCGCGTCTCGGTGAATGGAATTGAATCCACGAATTCGGGCAAATCGCGGTAGTTTTGCCCGGCTGTCCAAAACGCCACGCGGTCTTCGCCGCCATTGTATGCGGCAAGAGCGGATTCAACGCTGCCAAAATCCTTTTGCAGACCCGCCAAATACGCGGTCCCGAGCCGGATATTGTAGTCCGGGTCGAAAAGCTTCGCCTGCGAATAGCGAATCTTCAACTGCTTGGCTATGCGCCGGCCCGTCTTGGGCAAAAGTTGCATCAGCCCGATGGCGTTGGCGCCCGAGCGCGATTCGGGATCGAAGGCGGACTCCTGGCGGATCAGACCCGCAACCAGCATCGGATCGACGCCCGCTTGCGCCGACCACTTGCGAATCGAATCCTCGAACGGGATAGAGTAGGACGCGAGCCAAACCTCGCGCGGAACTTCGTCAAAAGGCCGCGTCTCGAGTTGCGGATAAATTTGCCGAATCGTAACAATGGTGGCCCCGAAATGCCCGGCCTTCGCGGCGGCCTGCGCAGTCTCAAGCAACAACCGAGGCTCGCCCGTTGCGGCATATCCCGCGCGCAGTTCGAGTTCAGCCGACGCGTCGAATGCAATCGAGCGCAGCGCATCGGCGCGGGCTTGCCGCTCGGCAGCGGCAGCGGGGATTGAATCGCCCATCGGTTGCGCCGTTGGGGCAGGAGGAATCGTGGCGAGAACATCCGCATCCACTTCAGGCCCTGGCCCGAGCGCGGTCAGGCGCGCAGCAGCCAAGTTTTGGAAGAAGTTCTGCGCGTAACGCTCCGTCAATTTCCCGTAATATCCTCGCGCGAGCGCGGCATTCCCGCCCTCTTCGGCGAGGCGTCCAAGCCAATAGAGCGCGTCGGGAGTGAAAGGAGAGCCGGGAAACCGGCGCAGATGGTCGGCGAGCAATTCGGCGGCGTCCGCCTGGCGTTTCAGAACAGCAACCCACGTTTCGCGCCATTGCGATGGCGCTGCATTGGCGGATGCGGGGAAGTTTTCGACGAGCCGCTTGTAATAACCAGCCGCGCGGTCACGGTCGAGCTGCACCCAGTAGTAATTCCCTGCCAAAAAGAGCGAAGCATCTGCCCAGCGGCTTAAAGGAGCGCGTGACGACGCGGAGTCCACCGCTGAAACCATGAGCACTTCCTGTTGTTGTGTGCGGTAAACCTGCGCGAGTTCGTAGAAGCGCTCGGCATCCACATCGGGGTCTTCAATCTTAAGCGCGGCCGTTTCCGTTTGTCCTGCCCCCAGCGACATGTCGCATTCGAGGCCTCGCAACTCCGCTCGCTCGCGTTCCGCGCCGGTAAGTTCCGGGAGGAGTCGCGTGTACTCGCTGCGCGCCTCGCTCCACTCCTTCGCGCTGAAGAGCGCTGAGGCACGAGCGAGCCGCTCCGCAAGCGGGACAGGCGTGATCTTGTCTGGCAGTGCGTTGCGCAAAAAGTCGAGCTTCATGCCGGCTTCCCGTGCTTGTTCGCTGGCCGGATATCGAAAGTAGATCGTCCTAAAGTCTTCCGCGGCTTCCACCCGATCACCGGCTTGTTCGCGGGCCTCGGCGCGAAGGAAGAGCAGCGCCGGCCTTTCCTGCGTCATCGAGTAAGTATCGAGCGCGGCCACAGCATCGGCGGGACGGTCGGCCGCAAGCGCCGCTTCGCCGAGCGACTGGAGCGCCTGCTCGGTCATCACGGAAGTCGGGTAGTCCGCGCGCAACTGCTTCAACTCCGTTAGAGCTTCCGCACTGTGGCCCGTGGCAAGTTTCGCTTCTGCGTTCCAATAGAGCGAATAATCGCGCAGCTGCGGATCGCCCTTCGAGCGCTCGAACCACTTTTCGGCCTGAGAGTAATTCCCTTTGCCGTAGTCAAAGTAGCCAAGCGCAAGCGCTGCTCGCATCCCGAGTACGCCTGTCGATTTCTGCGTCGCAAAAGCACTCAATTGGGAATAGGCAGAGGAGGAATTCTTCTGTTTCAGCGCCCGCGACAATAGTTCGAGTTGCTTTTCCGTGGGCGCAATTTTCTTGGCCGCCGCGGCAGCAACGGGCTTCCCATCCGCAAGACAAGCCGGACACAAGAGGAGCACAAGGCCAATGCAAACCAGCAAGCCGGCGAATTTCATCGCGATTGTTTTATTGATGCAGTACGGGCGATGGATAGGGATATTCTCCGAGGGCACCGCTATCGCCCTCTGCGAGGATTTCCACCATCCAATGATGGAAGTAGTCCACCGGATGATCGAGAATCGAGCGGAAACGGCGGTCATATTCTTTGCGGGCTTTATCGAGATCACTTCGCAATCGATGGCAAATGTCCTTGTGCTGGAGGCCAAGTGCAGCGTCCTTTGGGCGCAGTAATTTGATGTCTTGCATGGCCACTTTGGCTACCCGGTTGGCTCTGCGGTGCAATTCTTGAACATCTGGCGGGAGAGTGGCCAAGTCAAATGTGGGTGCCTCTTCCGTGGCCACCTCTTCAGCCGTCACTTCCGCTGGCATTTCGATGACGGCGACATCTTCACCGGCCGCAGCCTCGGACGGCACATCGGATGGAGCAAAGAAATCCTCTGCTTCGCGCTGAGGCTCTGCCGCAGTGGGGGCCTTCTCTTCGGTCTTCTCTTCGGCTTCCTCTACCGCGACCGGCGCTGACTCCTCTTCCGACGCCTCTCGCTCGTGGGGATGCAAAGCGACAGTCACGAAATTCGAAAGAACGGAAAGCCCCGCGGCGAGCGCCGAAGCCGCTGTTTGCGCGCGGAGCAACGCAGGAAGCGCATTGCTCGGGCGGCTGGAAGAACAGGCCGCGACAAGATCGGCATACGCCTGCTGGAGCTCGTCCGCTGTGCGTTGCAGCGGAGCCAAATTGTCGCGCAGCGCGCGCGAAACTGCCCCTTCCAGGGCGTGCTCGAGCGGCTTGTGGCGTTCTTTCAAGAGTCTCTCTTTCTCTTTGTGATTATGGAAACGGGTTTGAAAGGTGTCAACTGACTTTCCGCGGACGCGTTCCTGACTGTGTAGCGCCCGGTAGAATACGCATGTCGCGGCATGAATATAGCTCCTGGTCGTGCCGGGTGGTATCCTATGTCCAGCATCGGGGGCGACACGGTTTCGACGGAAGCTGTCGCGGCTCGAAGGCATGCCGGGCGCCACCTGCCCGCAATCGGGTGGAACAATACAACTGCCAATACGCAGTTGGCTCTCGCTGCCTAACGAAAATTAGGTAGCGCGTCTCCCCAGGCGTTGCTTGCGCGTTTGGGATGAGGCGTCACACAGCAGGCTGGCTGGCGCGTTTCGGTCCGTAATGCGTTGGCGAGATCATCGGACTAGCCGGGTGCGCATTTTGCCCGCTCTGAACGCTTCCGGCGAAATAATCGGAACGGGACAAGCATGTAGTCTTCGGGTGGCAAGGCTTCTCGGACGGGGGTTCAACTCCCCCCGCCTCCACCATTTGTAAGTGTCAGGTTTCATTCAGTTTACGAGACAGCTCTCGGTGGCGTGTGCCAACGGTGTGCCATAGCCATTCATGGGCGGCACTTCCCACGACCTCCTAACGTCCGCTTCGAGCTGTTCCTGACGTTCACGAACCCAATGTATGTAGTGCTTCTCTGTAACTCGCGTACTCTGGTGTCCCAACAAAACAGAAACTCTTTCAAGTGGTACGCCGGCTCGCAGCAGTCTCGTGGCGAACGTGTCTCTGAAACGGTGTGCGTGTCCTCCCGGCACACCGGCCAAGCGGAATAGCTTCTTGAGCGATCGCTGCCAATCCCCTACAGCACTCTTGGGCTTTGATTCGCCGGTCCAAAAGAAGTACTTGCTGCTTGTCTTGGGAGCCATTGACAATGCCCGGATCACGATTGGTGGTAAGGGAAGATAAAAAGGAGTGTTGGTCTTCGCCGTGTACAAGAACAACATGTCGCCGACTATTCGGTCAGCCGAAAGTGTAACAGCGACAGAGGCGGCCCGGCTGAATGGCAACAGATTCACAGATGCAATGAAGAAAGAAAACCGACTTGACACTCACCGGCCTTCTTATGGAAGGCACTTTGTTCCGACGTGTCTCTTTATGAAGCGGCCCACCGAGCGGTTCGCGTGAAATTTGATTCTTAGGTTGTGTTAATTGCAGGCCCCATGTCTCGCGTCTCGTACGAGACATGGGGCCGATAACGCCAACGGAAAGAACGAAGCCAAAGATGCGGTTCAGTAGGGTTTCGCCAGTGGGACGTATGGCTTCTTCAGCGGCCGGAATGGCCCACTCGGCGCAGGATCAGGGGCCAGGATCATCGGGGTTGCATCGTTGCTGGACGCCGAAGAAGACGGCGATGCGAACCAACCGGTCGGGTCTTTCTGCGCGACATCACATTCGTTGGAAACCTGATAAGGGCGATACCTGAAGTAGGAATCGTCAGGCAAAGTTGCGTGACAGTCTTCGGAATCAAAGAACTGTACGGTTGGCGTGTGGGTGAGCGCATATCCTGGAGTCAGAATCCATCTGTCGAGCCCTCGATCTGCGTCGGTCCTGCCGAGATAAAGATCGAGAAACGCGATCATGTATTTGGTGATTACCTCTCGAGCGTCCTTGCGTGGCAGCGTCGTGCTACACCAAAACGAATTCAGGAAAGAATCCAGGTCGGCTTGGCTGCCATCACCGCCAGTCATTGCGCTGAGCACACCGAGTTGGAACATGATCCGGGTACCATCACACATACTAGCGGCAAGCGAGGAATGGTTGATGCCATCGATGTCGACTCGGTACGAGTCTTCGCGATGGATGGCAGCATGGGACCTTGCATTCATGTCGGGTAGGCCGGTCCAATCGAAATAACCCTCCCATGTCGTAAGGGCGTCAACGGTTTCGCCGAGCACCAAGGATGGTACGTCGACGCGCGATAGCTCTCCGAAATGCAGCAACGGTGACCAGCCATCCAAAGTCACTATCGCCTTGATCCGTCGGTCTGGCAGTGTGGGCACACACGTGTATGCGGGATAAGGCAGACTATCGCCCTGAAACAATACGCCCCACAGTTCATCGCAGACGTTGTTGTCCCCGCCCGTGAGAGCGAAGGCCGTATAGCCCCCCAATGAATGGCCGCTCATGGCAATTCGTCGCGGGTCCATGGTGCCGAGCAGCAAATCTCCCTGAGTCCGATTTCGTCTGAGAAGTTCCGTGATGGCGGCGGATACATCGCGTGGCCGGTTGTAGATCGTCACATCCTCCCCGGTGCCGGGAATCCACGCCCAATTCCAATCGCTGTAATGTTCAAGGATCGCCACAACGTATCCCCGACTGGCCAGGCGAGTCCCGATATAGATGTAGGCCCAGTAGTTGCCAGTCCATCCCGTGGAAAAGATCACCAACGGAAATGGTCCGTCATGAGAAGGCTTGGGAGCTTCGTAGGCGTGCTCATAACCAAACTGCTCCCACTGGGTTGACGTCGTCACCGGCAACTGATTCTCGAATATGTCCAGCGGATACTGCGCCTCCGGTGTCGACGAATCGACGCTCCTTGGATCAACAGGGTAGAAAATGTTGACCGAGACTGGCCGATTGCTGGCATTGGGATTCACGAATACTTCGCTCGTGTGCCCGATGGCGTATGGCCCGACCTCCCCCGGATCGGAATTCTGCCCTCGGTTGTCGGCTGCGTGCGCCGCGGCTGAGAGGAATAAGATGCCTAGTAGGAGAATCTCTAGTGCTGGGTTTCGGTGCGGCATGTTGAACCTCCTCCAAGTGCCCGATTTTTGTGGCTTCAAGACTCCGCCTTTGAGCGTGCTGCTTCCTTTTGGAGCAGGACGGATCTTCGGAAGCAGGCTCTACTCTCGGCAAGTCAAACTCGCGCTGGCCGGGGAAAAAATCAATGCTCGAAAGGTGAAAAGAATGTCACCATGCAAGATGCTGAATTAGAGGGAAATAAAGGGTGACATAATCCTCAAGGGAGATGCAGATTCATAATCGCGTTTTAGTGTTAGACTCTCATCCACAGGTGAGCAACAGTGCAGGTGTCCTCAGGCAAGTCGCGGGTGGTCCGCTTTGGCGTTTTTGATGTTGATTTAGAAGAAGCGGAACTTCGGAAGAGCGGTATCCGCATAAAACTGCGCGAGCAATCCTTCCAAATCCTGGCCATGTTGCTCGAGCGCCCGGGACACATCGTTTCCCGGGAAGAAATTCAACAACGGCTTTGGCCAGGAAACACCTTCGTTGATTTCGATCACAGTCTGAACAGCAGCATCCACAGGTTGCGCGAGGCGCTTGGGGATGACCCCGATAGCCCTCGGTTTGTAGAGACCGTTCACCGGCGTGGTTACCGCTTCATCGCTCCGGTTGAAACCACGCTGGCCGCAGACAATCCCGCCACGGAAGAGACAAAAGTACCCCCAATCGCCCGCCCCGGTCGTAAGGGGAGTGCATATGTTATTGCGGCACTTATAGCTGCGTTGGCTGGACTCATGGCCGCTGTAGCGCTGGACGTGGGTGGAATCCGGCAGCGACTGTTCCACAGCTCTCGCGCGCCACAAATCGATTCGATTGCCGTGCTTCCGGTCAGGAATTTCTCGGGTGATCCCCGGCAGGATTTCTTCGCCGACGGCATGACCGACGGGCTGATTGCCGGCCTCGCTCAGCTGAAGTCTGTCAAAGTGGTTTCCACGACTTCAGCCATGCACTACAAGAACACCACCGAGACGATGCCGCGCATTGCGCAGGAGCTTGGCGTGAAAGGCATTGTAGAAGTGTCTGTCGTGCGCTCAGGCAACCATGTCAGAGCGACAGCCCAACTTATCGACGCGCAACATGACCGGCACCTCTGGGCGGCCACATTTGATCGTGACATGGCGGATGTTCTGGCCCTGCAATCGGACCTGGTGAGATCAATCGCGGACGAAATAAGGGCGCGAATCACGCCGGCGGAGAGTGAGCGTCTTCATGAAACTCGCCGCGTCGATCCCGAAGTATATGACGACACGCTGAGAGCTAGGGCGATTCTTGAGTATGCCATGACCGAAGATCAGTTTCGCCAGGCTACAGATTTGTTCCAGAAAGCGGCTGACCGCGACCCGAATTACGCGCCTGCGTGGGCGGGCTTGGGAGAAGCTTTGTGGTCTCAGGCGGCCTACGGCTTTGAGTTCGTTGCTCCAAGCGAGGTGCACGACAGGGCAGTCGCTGCCGCCGAAAAGGCTCTCCAACTGGACGAGCGCCTGCCAGAGGCCCACAATGCCCGCGCAATCATTGCCTACGATGGTGACTGGGACCTGGACAGGGCCAAGCATGAGTTCGAACGGGCGATCGAACTCCGCCCGGGCTATGCAGCTTCGCACAATCTCTACGGACAGTTGCTCATCGTCCCGCTTCTCCGCGTTGATGAAGCGCACCGCCAGTTTGATATTGCGCGGGAACTTGATCCGCTGTCCCCCTGGAACGACGCCAATCTGACCTTGTGCCTGTTTTACGAGGGGCAGTACCAAAAAACGCTGCAGGAGGGCGAACGTCTGCTGCGTCACGATCCGGCAGACACCATGACGCACACGACGATGGGAGGTGCATGGCTCTCGCTAGGTCAACCGGATCGGGCTATCGCGGAGCTCGAAACAGTAGTGAAACTATCACCGGCATTTCGTCCCACGATTCTTGGTCCCCTAGGTCTGGCTTACGGGCGGGCAGGGCGCCGGGCCGACGCCCAAGAAATCCTCGAGAAATTGGAGCAGGCTTCGAAGAAACGCTACATCTCGCCCTACTACATTGCCATGGTGTATGCGGGCCTGGGACGAATGGATGAAGGTTTCCGCGAACTCAATCGGGCGCTCGGAGTGCGCTCCACATACTTGATCCCCGCTTGTAGTCCCATTGATCCGGGCCTCGCGGAATTCAGACGGGACCCTCGCTGGAAGTCCTTCATCGAACGATTCAAGCAAAAGGTGCGCATTCCGCCAGGCATTCCCAATCCCTACTCGTGATCCTGAGTCGCTTCTCCGTCTGCCAGTCTCTCTACCAAGACGCTTCCCTAAATCGCCTCACGCCCGCGCCTTAGGCAAACAGCCTCAGAACAAACGCCAGACGCAGCAGACCAATTGAGTCAGCTACACGGAAATTGCTTTCCGGTCCTGGACCAAATGTGCGAAAACGCGATTTACCAGATGGGATGAGAAGGCCGGTCTCCGCGGGATGCGACTGGAATTCCCACGCTGTCCTGACGCTGGCATGTGAGCAGTCTGTCTTTGTTGACTTGCTTCCTGGCGCAACCTAATATGTGCTGCAAATGCCAGGTACGGACTCGCTCGTCGGCCAGGCCATCTCGCACTACCGCATCCTCGAGAAGCTCGGGGGCGGCGGCATGGGCGTTGTTTATAAAGCTCAAGACACTGAGCTTGGCCGCTTCGTTACGCTGAAGTTTCTTCCCGACGATCTGTCGCGAGACCCGCGGGCTCTGGAGCGTTTCCACTGAGAGGCGCGTGCGGCGTCCGCCCTCAATCATCCGAACATCTGCACCATTTACGAGATCGGCAAACAGGGTGACCAGTTGGTGGTTCAACGTGGCAGAGAGGTTTGGGAGGCTGATAGCTGTGCCCTCTTGTCGCGGTAAAAAAAGGGTGGGGAGACGGAAAATCCCGCGTTCCAGATACGTTCCAGTTGGGCGCAATTTTGCCGTATCTGGCGGCTCTAACGTCTCAAAGAATCAATAAGTGACGCTTTTTCAACACTCCCAAATACTCAACTCCCCCCGCCTCCACCAAATCCGGCGAGGATTTGGTGTCCCGAGCGAGGCCACCGTTTGGCCGAGCCGAGGGGCGAGTTTTCCAATGTTCTTCTGCTACATCCTCGAGTGCGCAGACAGGTTATTCTCCGTCGGCGTTACTGACAACCCCGACCAGCGGGAGCGACACCATAACGAAGGAAGAGGCTCTGCCTGGACTGCAGTGCGGCCTGTGAAACTCGTTTGGACCGAAGAACATCCTTCGCTCTCTTCGGCGCGCAAACGCGAGAATCAACTGAAGCGTTGGACCCATGCCAAGAAGGCTGCGCTGATCGGAGGTTCCCTTCGACTCCGCTCAGGACAAACTCATTCCGAGAGCGAATGAGTTTGCAACTCCCCCGCCTCCACCAATAGAGCATTCAAGCCAGTTGCGACTTTCTTGAAGTTCGTTCACTGCTCATTCCTGACCGCGTCCACAGAAGCGACACACGCGATCCAGGGCCGAAACTCCAGTCAAAGTCACTTCGGGCGCGAGGTAATCTGGACGCACAGGCTCGACCTGTGTCAAGTCGGTGCTTAAGTACTTCTTGTTATCGTCCGCGAAGATCGTGGCCACCACGGCGGCAGGGCCAAGCTCCTCCTGCACCTTCAATGCAGCCAGGAAGTTGCAGCCCGAGGAAATACCGACAGCGAGGCCAAGACTCGAGGCAAGTTTCTGCGCCATCAAGATCGAGTCTCCGTCGGATACCTGTATCACAGGGTCCAAGAGCGCGAGATCAACGAGAGTAGGAATAAACTCATCCGAGATGCCTTGAATGCGATGCATGCCCACTTTGTGTCCGGTCGAGATTGTCGGGGATTCGGCCGGCTCTACGGGATGAACCCTGATGTGCGGGTTTCGCGTGCGGAGGTAGCGACCTACTCCCATCACTGTCCCACCAGTGCCAACCCCCGCCACAAAAGCGTCTGGGCGAAGGCCTCCCGATTCCAGTTGGGCCCAGATTTCCGGGCCAGTGGTTATCTCGTGCGCCTCTGTGTTGGCGCAGTTCGAAAACTGGCCAGGCAGAAAAACATCGGGGCGGCTCGCCGCAAACTCTTCCGACAGATGGATACTTCCCTGGAATCCACCCTGCTCGGCACTGACCAGAACGACTTCCGCGCCGTAGCTGCGAATCAAATCCTGTCGCTCGTGACTCATCCAGCCGGGCATGAAAATCGTAACCGGATGGCCAAGCGCGCGACCGATTGCGGCAAACGAGATTCCGGTATTGCCGCTGGTAGCTTCTGCGATTGTGTCGCCCGGTCCAATCTTCCCACTTGCATACGCCTTCTTCAGTATGTGCAACGCCATCCGGTCCTTGATGCTGCCGGTTAGGTTCAACTGTTCTGACTTGGCATAAATGGTCCGGTGCTGCGCCCGATACTTGAAGTGGATGCCAAGCAACGGCGTGTTTCCAACCAGACAGCTCAGGGCGTTGAGTCTCTGCGTTGGCGAATCAGCAGCTTGTACAAGCCCCTTCAATCTTTCTCCCTCGGCAGTACATCCGAACGTCTGCATTCAGGCCACATTCATCCGGAGTTTCCTTGCTGACCTCGAATGCAACCCTATTGTATGCCCATCACTTCCATTCGCGACATTGTGAAACCAGATTCATCGGGAGTACTCGCGACGAAATCACAGCGCGACGGAGATTAATTCCGCGACTCTCAACTTGCCGATTGTCTCTTGCGGATTGACCAGCAAGTTCAAGCTGTGGAAACTGGAAGCGTATGTGGCCCTTGCACACAAGCAGCTTGCGGACAAGCTTGAAAAGTACCTAAAGACCGGCTCCGGCCACGCCTTCGCGGAAAGACATTTCCAAGATTAAAGCCTGCACTGGCGTGCGCGATACGTACACTAATTCACCCAATGAAGCTTTTATGGCGGCTTGAGCAGGCGAGGTTTTTCAACAAGCATCCTCTGTGCCGATCAAGAGACTTCAAAGACTGAAACGAGTGCCTGGCAATGCTACGAATGCGAAAAGTAATCGGGGGCGTTGCGGCGCTTCCACTTGATATTGCAACCCATGCTTGGTCTTTGGCTTGCTGGCACCGCGCGGCCAGCCAACACCGCGTCGAGAGCCGTGCGCAGGTCCGCGCCGGTGACGGGGCGACCGTTGCCGGGTCGGCTATCATCGAACTGTCCCCTGTAAACGAGACGGTGGTCGCGATCGAAGAGGTAAAGGTCCGGCGTGCAAGCGGCTCGATAGGCTTTGGCCACTTCCTGGGTCTCGTCGTACAGGTATGGAAAGGTGTAGCCCACCTGTTTAATCTCTTCCGCCATCTTCTTCGGCGAGTCCTCCGGGTAGCTTTCGACGTCGTTCGAGTTGATCGCGACAACACCTACGCCACGCGACTGATACTCCTTGGCGAGAGCCGCGAATTGCGCCTGAATGTGCTTCACATAAGGACAGTGATTGCAAATGAACGCAACCAATAGGGCCGGCGAATCCTTGAAATCATCCAGCGATACGAGCTTGCCATGGGTGTCCGGAAGCTTAAAGTTTGGCGCGGTTGTGTCAAGCGGGAGCATTGTAGAAGGCGTCTCTGCCATAAGTCTCCTCTCTAAAACTCATTGCGTCTGCTGGCATGAGTTTATCAATCTCTGCGGCGGCATGGGAAGTCAGTGGTTCGCTCGATGGACGACGGCCTACCGCCAGCGGAAGAGTTTTAGGGCCAACCCAAAGCAAACAATCAGCCATGCACTCATCACGGCGATCTGCGGGGCCACCTGAACCAGATTTGAACCCTGCAGCATGTTGGCGCGCAACGCGTCGATCACTGCCGTCAATGGAAGCGCCTTGATGAAGGGTTGCACGATATCGGGGAACCTCTGCGCGGAAAAGAACACGCCGGACGCAATCCACATCGGCATCATGACGGCATTCATCAACCCGGAAGCGGCTTCGATCGTCTTGGCGCGCGAGGCGATCAGCAATCCTAGCGCGCAGAAGCATAGCGACCCCAGGAGACTTAGCGCAGCCAACTCGACCAGCGAACCGCGGACCGGCACGCGGAAAATCCAAACACCGAAGCCGAGCAAGACTCCGACTTCAATTACGAGCAGCAATATTCGCGAGAGCAAAAAGGAGAGCAAGTAGTCGTGCCGCGGCATCGGCGTCGCTATGAGACGCTTGATGAGCTTCTTGCGGCGTGCATCCACGATGGTGAAGCCCATTCCCCAGATGGCGCTACCCATCAGATTCATTCCGAGGAGGCCTGGGATGAGGAAATCGATGTAGCGCGAGCCTGGCTCGCGCATCAAGCGGTCGCTGGAGGCGACAGGATCGACGCGGCCCGCGGCTTGTTGGATGGCGCGATCGGCGAGGATGCGCGCGGATCGCCCTTCGGGATTGGTGTCGTCGTAGAGATAAACCACAGCGCCGCCCGGTCCGGGCACGGCGAGCAAAGCAACTTTACCGGTGCGAAGTGCTTCCTCACCAGCCTGAGAATCCAACTGCTGCACGTCGAGAAGTTTTTCGTGACGCAGCGACTGGGCCAACTCGGGCGAGACGGTGGCAATCTTGAGCACGTCCGCGGGACGGTTGCGAAACGCAATTCCCAAGCCCGCAGCCAAAAGAACGGGGAAGACGAAAACCCAGAACAGCGCTTCAGGCTCCCGCACAAATTCTCGAAAGCGAACCAGCGTCAATTGCACCAGCGGATGATCCGCAAATGACGCCCCGCGCGGAGCTTTCCTTGCCGCTTCACGGGCGCGGAAATCGCGGATGGCCGTTGTGTCACTCATCGCGCAAATGACGTCCCGTCAAGGTGACGAAGACGTCCTCCAAGGTGGCGGAATGGGTGCGCAACTCGGTGAGTGGAACGCCTTGGCGGTCGAGTTCATCCAGCAAAGCGGGCATCGCGGTGTGCAGTTCGGCCACTCGCATCTCCACGCTGCCATTTTCGGAGCGCACATCGCAGACGCCCTCGATGCGACGCAGAGCGGATGCGTCGAGCTCGGTCGCCGTGTCCCCGACGGAAAACTCGACCATCTGCTCCGCACCTATCGACGCGATTAATTCGCGCGGCGTGCCGAGAGCAATTTCCTTTCCGTGGTCCATGATGGCCACGCGCTCGCATAAGCGTTGAGCTTCGTCCATATAATGCGTCGTGAGCAAGATCGTTCGTCCGGAATGTTTGAATTCCTCTATCAATTCCCAAAGCTGGCGGCGGGCCTGGGGATCCAAACCCGTGGTCGGTTCGTCGAGAAAGAGAAGGTCCGGGTCGCCCACCAGGGCGCAGGCGACAGCGAGACGTTGTTTCTGCCCGCCGGAGAGATTGCCAACGCGCGACTTCTGCTTCTCTTCGAGCTGCACAAGCGCGATGACCTCGGACGCGGCCGGCCCTTGCCGGAAAAAGCTGCGGAACAGCCGAACCGTCTCGAACACGGTGAGCTTCTCGGAAAGCTGCGTGTCCTGCAATTGAATGCCGAGCCGTTGTCGGAGTTCACCAGCGTCCGAATTCCAGTTCAGACCGAGTAGCTCGACCTCCCCGGAATCCTGTGGCGTTATGCCCTCGCAAATCTCTACGGTCGTTGTTTTACCCGCGCCATTGGGTCCGAGAAGACCAAAGCACTCGCCAGGCCGCACCTCAAGATCGAGGCCATCGACGGCGACCACGTCTTTGTATGCCTTCCGCAGATTGCGGACACGGAGGGCGGCGTTGGATGCGCTTTCTGGCATGGAAAGAGTATCGCGTCAGCGTACGCGACATTCAAGGCTTGAATCAAGGGCGCAAAACCGGAGAGTAGCAGCTGGTCAGTTTCCGACAATCTGCCAAATTTGGTGTTAGGCAGACCGGCGCTCGAGGTGAACTGAGATTAAGATCATTTGTTATTTGTAATCGCAATGCAATTTTCTCAGATGAGATTTCGCTGAGTTCTGATTCAATGCTGGAGTAGAACAGAGGATCGGTGCTCGCAAGATACCCAAGGTTCAATGTGGAAATCTCTTTGGTAGAGTGAGGCCGCCGATGTGGATGCTCTTATTCCTTCTTTTCCTTCAAACGAGTCCTAAGCTTTGCCAGGCGTCGCCGCCAGAAACTGGGACCCCGTCTCTCGTTATTCAGGTCGTTGATCCTGCTTGGTCACCGGTTCCAGGGGCAGAGGTGACACTCAAACCGCTTGTTGAGAACGCACATTCAAAATCGAATCGCGTGCTTGCGGATGAGGATGGGTATGCAAGGTTCTCTATTCCAGGCGATGCCGATTACGCTATAGAGGTCAAGTATGATGGTGATAAGAATGGGCGTTTGAGACGAGTGCATCTCTTTAAAACCTCCAGTGCTTTTCCTACTGCCTATGTGCAGGTACAGCTGCGTGTTTCGGGACCCAAGATCACTTTCTATTAGCACGCATCGCATTCCCTGGAAAATCAAACTCGGGGAGAGCGCAACTGCCGGAAACCGACTACGTCACCAAATCGTTTCACCGTATCACGAGCAAGCGAGATGGATGTACTATGGAGCGGTTTTCGAAGCCAAGAGGGGAATTTCGGTCTGTTACCACGGAGCGTGCCATGATAGCTGCGCTTGCGAACTTGAAACCTGAGCCGTTGTGGAAGCACTTTGACAGATTGGCTGCCATTCCTCGAGCCTCGACAAAGGAGGCGGCAGCGCGGGAGTATGTCCGAGGCGTGGCTGCAAAGTTAGGCCTGGAAGCGGTGCAGGATGATGCCGGCAATCTCGTGATTCGGAAGCCAGCCCGGCCGGGGCGCGAGGGTGCGCCGATGACCCTCCTGCAAGGCCACCTCGACATGGTATGCGAAAAGAACGAGGGGACCGCTCATAACTTCGAAACTGATCCCATAAAGGTGGTGAGAGATGGCGACTGGCTGAAGGCAGATGGCACGACCTTGGGCTCCGACAATGGAGTCGGAGTGGCCGCCGCACTGGCCGTGATGGAGGGCATCGACATCGCGCATGGCCCCCTGGAATTCGCTTTCACGATTGACGAGGAGTCCGGGCTTACCGGGGCTTCAGCATTCCCGGGCGGCGTGCTTAAGTCCAAGTATTTCCTAAACCTTGACAACGAGGAAGAGGGGACGCTCTGCATCGGCTGTTCAGGCGGCGTCAAGACGACTGCTCGACGGAGGGTCAATCTTGTGCCTGCGGGCGCTGGCTCGGCATGGCGGATCAAGGTGTCCGGCTTGAAAGGTGGACACTCGGGTGTCGATATCCACCAAGGGCGCGGCAATGCCCTGCGGATCATGGGTGGCGTGCTTCAAACATTGCTCGATCGCCTTCCGGTCGAGATCGCCGAGGTCAACGGTGGAAGCGCACAGAATGCGATTCCCCGCGAAGCTGCCGCCTTGGTGGTGCTGGAACCCCCTCGCGAAAGTGAACTGAGATCGCTGGTAGCCAAAGCCGAAGGTGAATACAAAACCGACTTGGGAGGATTCGATTCGGGACTACAGATCACGGTCGAAAAGGCTGAACACCCCGCAAAGGTGCTGGACGCCGGCGACGCAAAGCAAACGGTAGCTTTGCTGGCCAGCTTGCATCATGGCGTTCTGGCGATGAGCCCCGACGTCCCCGGCTTGGTCCAGACGTCCACGAATCTGGCGACCGCCAGTACCAAGGGGGACGTAGTGGAGATTGTTACCAGCCAGCGGAGCCCGATTGCGAGCAGCATGCAGGCCGCCGCCCGAATGGTTGCAACGGTATGCCGGCTGGCAGGGTTCGAAGTGGCGCACGGAGGCGAGTACCCCGGCTGGAAACCAGATCCAAACAGCGACGTTGTCCGAAAGCTCCAGGATGCGCACAAGAAACTCTTCGGCAAGCCCGCAAAGCTGATCGCCATGCACGCTGGCTTGGAATGTGGCGTCATTGGCGAGAAGTATCCCGGCATGCAGATGGTGTCCTTCGGTCCAACGATCGTGGATGCTCACAGTCCGAACGAACGAGTGCAGATATCGTCCGTCGAAAGCTTCTGGAACTTCCTTAAGCTGGTGCTCGAGAACCTATGAGCTGGAGATGGGTCAGCCTCGCGCCCTTGACGATCGTCGCGAGTCAAGTAATCCAATCGAGTTGGCACGGAGCTGTTTCAATCTTCCCGTAGATAGTTTTGCCGCACGCAACTCTCCGAAAAAAATTTTCACTCCAGATGCAGATTTCTCTTGCATCGAAATTGAATTCCCGTATTCTGCGATTAAGAACTCGCGTGACGCGCGCGGTTGCGAGAAAGCGCCAGGCGCTGAAGGAGGACGCGATCTAAATTGAGTACGATATCCCTCCCAGCCCAATTCCCCCCCCGGGCAATATCTTCCACAAAAAAGAAGATCGCGCGATTGACTCTCTGGCCGCTGGTAGCAGCCACTTTCTTCATGGTTTCGGGCGGCGCGTATGGGACTGAGGAGATCGTACACGGCGCGGGGTACGGACGCGGCATACTGATTTTGCTTCTCACACCGCTGCTTTGGAGCCTGCCGACTGCATTCATGATTGGGGAACTTTCCGCTGCTCTGCCTGCTGAAGGCGGTTATTACGCTTGGGTGCGCCGCGGGCTCGGCAATTTCTGGGGCTTTCAAGAGGCATGGCTCTCGCTGGTTGCCAGCATCTTCGACATGGCGATTTACCCCACGCTGTTCGTGCTCTACCTTACGAGGCTCTTCCCATGGTTCGGAGTGGACCACCGAGGGATCATCGTGGGCCTTTCTGTCGTCACGCTCTGCGCGTTGATGAACATTGCAGGCATCCGGGTGGTGGCGACTACTTCCCTGTGGCTCTTTTTCCTTCTCTCAGCGCCCTTTGCCTTGATTGTCTTGCTCGCGCCGGGGAAGATCGGCGCCCTGACGAATGTCGCTGTTACCCCGGCGACCTCGACGGTGGGGCTGGTCGGCGGCCTGCTGATCTGCATGTGGAACTACATGGGCTGGGACAACGCCTCGACGATCGCCAAAGAAGTGAAGCGCCCGCAGAAGACGTATCCCCGCGCGATGGTGTTGGCCGTCATCGTAGTTTCGCTCACGTACATTTTGCCTGTCCTGGCAATGTGGATAACAGGCATCCCATCGACCGCCTTCGAAACAGGCTCGTGGGCCGACCTGGCGGGCCTCGTCGGGGGCCAAGGGCTGAAAGTGGCACTGGTCCTGGGCGGGATGATCAGCGCATTTGGCATGTTCAACGCGCTAGTAATGAGCTATTCCCGGCTTCCTCTGGCCATGGCGCGGGACGGGATGCTCCCCAAGGTGTTTGGCAAACTACATCCGCAGACCCGAGCGCCCTGGGTGGCCATCCTGGCTTGCGCGGCTGGGTGGGCGCTTTGCCTCGGGTTGGGGTTCGAGCGGCTCGTCACTATCGATGTGCTCCTTTATGGCGTGAGCCTAATGCTTGAATTCGTCGCTCTGATCGCCCTCCGGGTAAAAGAACCCAACCTTCGCCGACCATTCCGCGTTCCGGGCGGAATGAAGGGGGCCGTTCTTCTGGGCGTATGCCCGCTGCTGCTCCTTGTCTTTTCAATAGTTCACGGCGAGACCGAACATGTCTGGGGCATGAGTGGCCCCATGTTCGGCTTACTACTGATTGCCGGAGGCTTCTTCGCCTACTGGGCAAAGCGCGCCGTCAAGAATGACGGCTGGCTCGCCGCCAGGCTTGCCAACCTCCGCAAGGCCGCCTGAGCCTCCTTCTCAACATTCCTTCCCTTCACGGCAAATCTCTCGTTGTGCAGATGTGCTGGGTTTTTCGACCAACATGCGCTTCTGTCATTACACTTTTTCTCATGTTGAGACACACTAAGCGAGTGGTTCCCCCGAACCAATTCTCAACCTGAAGCGAGCATGCGCTCTTGCGAGTGCCGCTAGTGTTCCTTTTTCGGGCATTTCTCACCACAAAATGTGCCCAAACGATTTACACGACGAATGAACTTCACCGCTGCGTCACGGGGATGTAACAGTCTTTCCTTAGGGTTAGAAGGACGGGAGGAACAAGACCGAAAGGGAAAACGGATGAGAAAACCTCGGTCCCAACTGCAGTTTGTCTCTTCCAATCGGGATTACCGGGCTGCTTTTCAGACAGGCATTTCGCTCCATAGTCATACGATCCACTCAAAAGAGGGCCTGTCCTGCCTGCCACAATACTTGGAGAAGGTGCCCGTCGTTTCGCAGTTCCTTCAATGGGAAAACGAGCGCCATTTCGCAATGACCGGGAGGAAACTCGACTTCTCGCAGGCCTATTGGAGGGGTCCCCTCACTGCTCGCACGGCATATGAACTTGAGCGACGGCAGATTGAGGCCCTCGGCCTTCGCGCCATGGTCTCTTTGACGGACCACGACAGTATTGAGGCGGGCCTGCAACTACAAAGGAATGGTACGAAAGTGAGTTCCCCGATTTCCGTCGAGTGGACTGTCCCGTTTGAAGAAACCTGTTTTCACATCGGCGTTCACAATCTCCGCGGAGACCACGCCGTATCTCTTATGGCCGAGATGGCGGGCTATACGCGCGACCCTAGACACGAAATCCTCAGCGAACTTGTCGAGCGGCTCGACAGCAACCCGGCGGTCCTTATCGTGGTGAACCACCCGCTCTGGCTCATCAGCACCGCAGAGATGGGAATTCATCTTCTATCGTTGCAGGGGCTCCTGAAGCGGTTCGGGCAGCGTATTCATGCGCTGGAGTTCAATGGGCTACGTCCATGGAAGGAAATCATGGACACGATTGACATCTCCGAGGAATTCGGGTTACCAGTGGTCTCGGGAGGCGATCGTCACGGCTTCGAGCCAAACGCGACGATCAACCTGACGAATGCCAAGTCGTTTTCCGAATTCGTCTCGGAGGTTAGAAACGGCCGGTCGAGCAATATTGCCATCATGCCGCAATACCGCGAGCCTCTGCCCTTGCGGCAGCTTGGATGCGCGTGGGACGCCGTGCGCGAGGCACCGCAAGTGGCCGATCAGCCATGGCCCGAGCGCGTTTTCGTTCGCTGCCCAGATGGTATCGAGAGGCCACTCGCGAAGATTTGGGCCAAGAAGGCGCATGCCTGGATCGATCCTTGCATGAGACTAGTGGGTTTGATCCTCCACCCACAGTTTGGGGAAGTGTTGCGCTGGGCGTTCACCGCTGGCGGGAGCGCTATGTGACGACCCCCTGGCCACGCGCCGCATTCTTCGCCGATTCCTACTATGGAGTGGATGGTGTCGCCACTACCAGCCGCAATCTTGTGGAAGAAGCGCGGAGGCAGGGGCTGCCATTCATGATCGTGCGCGCTGGAGACAAATCCCGCCGCAGCAAGGAAGGTTCAGTCGAGGTGGTCGAATTGGCGCGCGGACCCGTCTCATTCAACATCGATCTTGGGCTGCGGTTTGACCTTCTATTCAGCCGTCATTTCAAGAAAGTCGTCAAAAATGTCCGCGATTTCGGCGCGGAGGTGGTGCACATCACCGGCCCCGGCGATATAGGAATCACGGGGGCGCGCGTAGCGCATGCATTGAAACTGTCCCTCGTTGCTTCGTGGCACACGAACCTACATGAATTCGCCGCGCACCGCATCCAACGACTGTGCTGGCCGCTACCTGAAAAACATCAGAGAGATATCGCCAGGATGACGGAGCGTTTCGTTTTGAGTGGTTGCCTGCGGTTCTACAAGCTCGCCCACGTGATTTTGGCGCCCAATCAGGACCAGATAAGGCAACTTGGCTCCCTCACCGGCAAACCAGTTTTGCCAATGCGCCGCGGTGTTGATGCGACCCTGTTCTCCCCGGTCAGGCGGGACGTTCAGGATAGCGTGTTCCGCCTGGGCTTTGTGGGGCGGCTGCGTCCGGAAAAGAATGTCCGCTTTCTGGCACGCATCGAACGAGCCTTAATTGAGCGCGGAATGACGAATATCCGCTTCCTGATCGTGGGAGACGGATCTGAACGCCTGTGGCTCGAACGAAACATGCGCCACGCCGAATTCACGGGAGTCCTTCGGGGGCAGAGCCTGGCGCGCGCATACGCGAACATGGACCTCTTCCTGTTCCCTTCCGAAACGGATACCTTCGGAAATGTGATTTTGGAAGCGATGGCTTCCGGCGTTCCCGCAATTGTCACCGCGAAGGGCGGTCCGAAGTATCTGGTGCAAAATTGTGCGACCGGATTCGTTGCGGAAAATGAAGACGACTTCATCGCAAAAGCGATTCTGATGATGACTTCCCCCGAGCTTCACCTGCGTCTAACGTACGCCTGCAGGGATTGGGCGCGATCCAGGTCGTGGGGGCAAATGCTGGAAGATGTTCGCGAAGCTTATCAAGCTTGTTTGTGCCAGCGCGCTCCAGCCCGGGCCTGCTCGGTTGCCCTGGCTGCCCACTCGACTTAAGGGGCTTTCGCCGCCCCAGGTGGCGGGGGCGTCTTCAGGTTGAGTACCACTTGGAACCACCAGTTGGGTTGATATCTGATTTGAACCGGTACCCCTCGCAAATTGCCTTCGCTGCCAAGCAAGAGATCGAAATCGGATTCCTTTTTCGTTCCGTGATTGAAGGTCGTGAAGTGCGCCAGAACCAAATTGTCATATGCGCGTTCGTATTTCTTCGCCTCTCCCTTTAGCGTGAGTTGCACGGCCGTACGCGTAACTTTGGAGGCGCTCGTGAGGCTAAGCGTGAATAGCTCTCCATTGAACGTGTAGCAGACGGCGGCGGGCGTTTTTGCGCCCTGGAGCGCGACGTCGATCAGGTCGGAGAGCGAGCTGAGAAATCCTCCTGCCTTGCCGCAGGAATCGAATTCAGCTTTGTCCACGGTTCGCACGCGGCCGCTCATGTCCGTCAGCTTTTGAAAGGCGACTTTCTCCGCTTCGTCCATTTGGTGGATCGTGTAGTCTTGATCGCTGGAAAACGGGACCACCTTGGCTACGCTCGACCGGGTGTTCGACTCGTTTACGATCGCAGAGAACAGGTAGGCGCCACCCTGTTTCTCCTGCGCGATTTCCTTCTGCATTTCCGAAGCGGACGAGCCCTTGGACACCTTCATGAAGCCGAAGAATGTGCTCGACTCCACCGCATGCTCTCCCAACGCGGACCGGTGGGCCACCTCTGTACCAGCACCCCACCTATTGATGGTGCGTGGGGCTTTGGCAGGGTCGGAGCCCATTAGGAGTTGAAGGACTTGCGATTGCGCATCGCTCGGGGAAGTGCCGCGTCGGATGTACCCGCCTCCAACATCATCCTTGCTAGCCCAGAAGAACAGGAGGCGCACGCGGGCCGTCATCAGGTAGTCGTATTCGGCGTCCACGTGCGGCTGCACTTTTATTGCCTCGACCGCGTGCCGCAAGGCCGTATCGACTTCTTCATTTGTCGCGGATTGCGCCTTAAGAGGTAAAGCCAAAGCCGGGAGTAGAAGAAAAAGTGAAAATGCCCGTCCAACCGGATTGAACTGCCGCAAAATGTCCAGCGCGCCCTCCCTCAACCGGATAAGTGGCCTCTTCTTAACTACCACGAACGTATGAACAGTATTTTACTGGATCTTTACGCTACGGTCGAAATCCACAGGCAGAGTAGATTCTGCATCCCACATAGTGTCGCATCTGGGACGACCGGGTGCAAGGAGCCGAGACCAAGCATCATGACAGACGATATCGGGGAAGACCCTTCGCAGTTGCAGACCGTCGGAGCAGTTTTGGTCAGCCTATTTCGCCACCCCGTCGATCACTTTATCCGGCGTTGGAACTGGAAATCGGCGCTGCTCAGTTCCCTTCTTCGGGGAGCAATCTTTTTTTGCACTAACTTGCTGGCCGGTTGGCATGCTGCTCTGGGAGCAATGCTGGCTGAATTCACATTCCGCACGGCGACTTCCGGCTTTTACAGCTCGCTGACGCAATCTTTCCGTAAAGCCCGCCCGCGCTGGGCGGCCACGGCAGCGACCATGGTGCTCCTGCCGCTGGTCAGCCATTCTCTCGAGTTCATGGTCCACTGGCTACGAGGCACTCCTAAACTCGGCCTCAGTATCGCTTCATCGATGGCCTTCACAGCCATTTCGACGGCTTTCAATCTCTACGCGATGGGCAAAGGTGCGCTAATCGTTGGCGACGGGCACAGGTCCCTCTCTCACGACCTCCGATTGATGCCCGGCCTGATCCTTTCGTTCCTGATAGGCGTTCCTCGCGCGGTCAATCTTGGGCTGCGTCGCGCGTTTCGTTCCATTTCGGGAAGGCGCTCACCCCGCTCGTTTCGGATGCGGCCGGGCAAAGGTGTCTTGCCGCGCTCATCCGCGGGACAGCCGGGCTTGGAGTGATCCCGATGCCGATCAAGACCCTTCACATCACTAACTACTTCCACTCCTCTTCCGGCGAAATTCGCACTTTCTACCGCGCAATCCTCAAAGCTGCCAACCGCCATCGGCGCTATGTGCGCCTACTCGTCCCCGGGCCCGGGGATTCAACGGAGGAAGTCGGCGAGTTCGGGCGTGTATATACAATCGCGGCTCCGCGTTCGCCCAATTTCGACGCGCGTTACCGCCTTCTCCTCCCGCACACGTACGCGCTCCCTTTCGAATCGAAGCTCCGGCGGATTCTTGCCGTTGAGCAATCCGACCTGATCGAAATCTGCGACAAATACACGCTCTGCTATCTCCCGAGTGTCTTGCGAAGAGGATGGGTCACCGGAGCGCGCCCAGCGGCGCTGGTTGGTCTGAGCTGCGAACGTATGGACGATAACATCTCTGCCTTCATGAGTTCGGGAAAGCTGGCTCGACGGTTTGCCGGTTGGTACATGAGAGCTATCTATGGCCCGCGCTTCGACCATCAAATATCCAATTCCGAATACACCGCTGAAGAATTATGGCGAGCGCTCGCTGACCGCCGCGATTTGCAGGTTCACGTCTGCCCCATGGGTGTCGAAACTGAGATGTTCGGCACTCGCCGTCGCAACCAATCCAAGCGCCAACTTCTCCTCGATGCGCCGGGGGGCGCAGCTAGTAATGGCAAGCCGGTCCGACTGTTGCTCTGCGTGAGCCGAATCTCCCCCGAGAAGAATATCTCCCTCCTTCCTGAAATGATGGAAGCCTTGAAGAACGAGCCAACCGATTACCGCCTATTGGTCGCAGGTGCCGGGCCTCGCGCGACGTGGCTGCAGGATGAATCCGACCGTCGCGTGCCCGGCCGCGTCCGCCTGCTCGGCCATATCGGAGACGCTGAACGCCTCGCGGATGTTTACGCGAACTGCGACGCCTTGGTCCATCCCAATCCCCGAGAACCCCTTGGCTTGGTGCCACTTGAGGCGATGGCATCGGGTCTCCCGGTGATTGTCCCGAGTTCCGGCGGCGTGCTCTCCTACGCCAACGCCGCAAACTGCTGGCTCGCCGAGCCTACATCGACTGGATTCTCCGCCGCCGTCCGCGAAGCCTTCGAAGACGACCGCGCCCGCCAGAGCCGCGTGGAACGAGCCTTCGAAACCGCCAACGAATTTTCCTGGTCGAACGTCACCGCGCGCTTTTTCGAGCTTTACGACCGAATCTGCTCAGCGGGCAACCATGCTCCCTGGGCCGATAGGCCTCCCGTCGACACCGCCTCCACTCTCATCCACCAGGGTGCTTGATCCAACGACGGTTGGCGATCCTTAACCAGTCGACCAGAGTGGCGCCACGGAAATTCCCTGTTGACATTCCTCCACCCGGGATTGCAAAGTTAACGGGCTCGTTTTTTCAGCCCCTTTACATTTTCCAAATCTGAGGAGGTCTCCATGCGCGGAGCCGCAAAACTTGTCGGTCTCCTTTTCGGGCCTTTTCTCCTGGTGGCGCAAGGATTGTCCGGTCAGGGCGATCCTCTTGCGAAGCCGCCCGCGGCGCCCGTTCGTCCAGTCACCGACAAATATTTCGGCGTGGAATTGACCGATCCCTATCGCTACCTGGAGGACCTGAAAAGTCCCGAAGTCCAGCAATGGATGAAGGCGCAGGCCGACTACGCCAGGGCTGTGCTCGACCGCATCCCCGAGCGCCACGTCCTGCTCGAAGACATGCTGAAGTTTGATAACGCCGCTCCTGCCAGGGTGCGCGAAGTTCAGCGCCTGCAAACTGGCCAATATTTCTATTTGAAGACCCTCTCCGGCCAGAATCTGGCGAAGTTGTACATGCGCGATAGCTTGTCGGGGAAAGAACTGCTCGTCGTCGATACGGACCAGTACAAAGGTCCAAAAGGCGAGCCTGCCGCCATCAACTACTACGCGCCTTCTCCCGATGGGAAGTATGTCGCCTACGGAATCTCAGTTGGCGGCTCGGAAATGACCACCCTCCGCATCGTTGATCTACAGGCCGGCAAGAATCTTCCCGAAGAGATCGACCGCATTTTGTTCGGGGCGGTTTCCTGGAAGCCGGATAGCCATGGCTTCTTCTATAACCGGTTGCAGAAGCTTGCTCCGGAGACCCCACAAGTGGAGCTTGAACAGAAAAGCAAGAACTACCTCCACACTCTTGGCCAATCGCCCGAGAACGACATTCCCGTGCTCGGCTTCGAACTTTCCAAGAGCGTGGAGGTTTCTCCGATTGATTTCCCCGTGGTCGTCTCCCAGCCCGGAACGGATTACGCCCTCGGAATTCTCGCGCACGGCGTGCAAAACGAAGCCACAGTTTTCGCTGCGCCTCTTACCTCCTTAAACAAGGCCGATATTCCATGGAAAAAAATTTGCGACGTTGACGCCGAGATCACGGACTTCGCCGTTCACGGGAACGACTTCTATTTTCTCACTCACAAAGACGCTCCCCGTTTTAAGTTGCTTAAGACCACCCTCGACCACCCGGACCTCGCTCACGCCGAAGTCGTTATTCAGCAGGGGCGCGGTGTCCTTCGCTCGCCTGCTGCAGCAGCCGATGCAATCTACCTGCAGGAACTCGATGGCGGCGTCTATCACATCCTTCGCGCCCCCTACGCGGGATCGCCCTCGCGCCTGCCTCTCCCGTTTGATGGGGACGCGGAACTCTATTCTTCCGATTCGCGCCTGCCCGGCGCACTGGTTTTCATGACTTCATGGGTTAAAGGGCCGCGCGTTTATGAATATGGCCCACCGACAAATGCGCTGACGCTAACCGATTTGCAGCCTGCCGGCCCCTACGACAACCCCGGCGATCTGGTCTCCGAGGAAGTCCTATTCCCAAGCTACGACGGCACCATGGTGCCTCTCTCCATCATTTACAAGAAGGGCCTGCCGCGCGATGGCTCCAATCCCACGATCCTCGACGCCTATGGCGCCTATGGCATCACTGAAGATCCGTTCTTCAATCCAATCTTTCTGGCAGCGCTGCAACGCGGCGTCATTTATGCGGTGGCCCACGTTCGCGGCGGCGGCGAATACGGCGAAGATTGGCACAGGGCCGGCTATAAGCTGACAAAGCCCAACACGTGGCGCGACCTGATCGCCGGCGCTCAATATCTGATCGACAAGAAATACACGTCCACGCCGAAGCTAGCGATCCTTGGCGGCTCGGCCGGCGGAATCACCATCGGCCGCGCGGTCACGGAACGCCCGGACCTTTTCGCCGCCGCTGCTCCCGAGGTCGGCGTGCTGAACCCTGTGCGCGCTGAGGCCTACGCCAACGGTGTGATTAACGTTCCGGAATTCGGCAGCGTCGCCACGCAGGAGGGTTTCGAGGACCTCTACGCCATGGATTCTTACCATCACGTGCGAGACGGTGTCGCTTACCCTGCCGTAATTCTCACCACAGGCATGAACGACCCGCGCGTCACACCTTGGATGCCCGCGAAAATGACGGCGCGTCTCCTGGCGGCCACCTCCGCTGGCAAACCCATTATTCTTCGAGTGGACTACAAGGGCGGCCACGGAATCGGCGCCTCGCGAAATCAGCGCGACGAACAATTGGCCGATGTCTATTCGTTTTTCTTCTGGCAATTCGGCATGCCGGCCTTTCAGCCGAAGCCTTAGCGACTTGCTGCTTCCGACCAGGCATTTTTCTACATTTCCTACTCACGCCGACTTTTTCGTCGTTGACTGCGCTTTCCGAAGGGCCACAAGGCATGAGATTTCAATGGGATGCGTCACGAGTGCCCGCACGTGGGAAACCTCGTGAAAGATCTCTTCAGATGAATCCCGGCTTATTCGTGGTTTAAGTTCAGTGCGTCGTCAGCAGCAGGAAGAGACAGAGAGAACCTTCAATCAGCCAAGTACGCCGACTTCAGGAGGGCGGGCAGAGATAGCGTTGCAGGCAGGTGAGATGGGTGTAGAATGATGCCGATTTTGAAGTCAAGAAGAACTCCCGGTTTATGGAGGTCGTCATGTATAGCCGGCCAGCGAGCATCTTTGCGGCTATCACTCTGTTCTTAGTGACGGCCAATGTCGCAGCCGCGCAGGTTGGATCGCGCGGCTCTACTGGTGCCGGGCAAGTCGCACCGCACGTCTCTACACCCGATGACTTGCTTTCGCAGGCCACCATCACAGTGCGTGTCTTTGGACCTGATAACAAACCGCTCAGGCAGCAGGCATATGTTACGTTGTACAAAGTGGGCTCAGGTTTGCCCCTTAGCACGCTTCTGACGGAACGCTCGTCCGAGGCGGTCTTTAGTAATATGCCGGAATTTGGCTGGTACACAGTTGCTGCCAGCTCTGCCGGCTATGGAACCGAACACAAGGACGTCGACTACGACAGTTCTTATACGCGCCTTCAAGTTGATCTTACGCTGCAACCACTTGCCGGCACCGACGCTGCATCAAACCCGGCACCGACGCTTGCGCCCAAAGTGCGGAAGCACTTGCAGAAAGGGATCGAATCCATGCAGGCGGGGAAACTCCCAGAGGCACAAAAGGAGTTCATCGCAGCCTACAATTTGGAGCCAAAAAACGCCGATATTTGTTATCTGCTGGGAATAGCTTTCCTGAAAAGCAAAGACTTGCAGCATGGCGAAATGTATCTCGAGATGGCCACTTCGATTGACCCCAAGAACGTATCCGCACTTGTAGCAATCGGGCAATTGCGTCACCAACAGAAGAAGTACGAAGAGGCTATAACGCCTTTGGAGAAAGCTGCGTCGCTCGACTCGAAGGAGTGGCTGGCGCGCTGGATACTTGCCGACATATACCTTCGAATCGGCGAATACGAAAAGGCGTGGAAGGACGCGGAAGAGGCCGTCGAACTGGGAAAGGGTTCTGCAAACAAAGCTGAATTGATCGAGGGGCAGGCGCTGTCTCAGTTGGGACGTCGCGATGAGGCCATCAAGGCGCTGGACGCTTTCTTGAAAGAACTGCCCGAAGATCCCGCTGCGCCGGCCGCTCGAGCGCTTGTTGCACAGCTACAAGGTAGCACGCCAGAAGCGCCCCGCAAGCCGGCTGCAAGTGACCGAGCGGAGTTGCCCAATCCCACTCCGGCTCCGACCGCCGACGTTCCCAGTTTCTTGCTCCCGGACTGGGGGCCACCGAGCGTTGATGCGGAACGGCCGGCAATTGCAGAGGGTCTTGCATGTCCGGCCGACCACGTGATCGAAGAAGCGGGCAGGCGTGTGACTGAACTCGTTGATAGTGTCAACCGCATTGCCGCAACAGAGGACATCCTCTACGAAGATCTGGACTCGATGGGCCGGCCATTTTCCACCGACAAGAGGAGATTCGAATACATTATCAATATTTCCGAGATGGACTCCGGAATGCTGACCATAGATGAAAGCCGAGGAGGAGTTTTTGGGGTGCCAGCATATCCACAACATATGGCGCCATTTGCATTAGCCGAACTCCCGGTGATCTTTCACCCACAGTTTCGAAACGATTTTCAGATGACGTGCGAAGGTCTCGGCAAGTGGCAGGGCCAAGCGACGTGGCTCGTGTACTTCCGGCAGCGCGCTGACCGGCGCCAGCGTATCCGTTTATACAAGGGTGAGAGTGGCTTCTATTCTTCAGGGCTGAAGGGCCGTGCATGGATTTCTGCTGATACATTTCAGATAGTAAGGCTGGAGGCCGAGTTGATGGCGCCAATTCCGCAGATTGGTCTGGGCTCAGAGAGGGATGCGATCGAATATGGCCCAGTGCCGTTTCAGAAATACAAAACCGAGCTATGGCTTCCGACGAATGCGGAGATCTATTTCTATTATCGTCATCATCCCTATCACCGCCGCCACACTTTCAGCAACTACATGCTGTTTTCAGTGAGCGCAAGTCAAAAAATCGGCCAGCCTCAAAACACCACAGAAGAAAAGTGAGTCTCTCGCCATGGGCTGCTGACCAGTATCGGATGCGCAAAAGGAGAATTGCTTCTGAGTTAGCGGAGAGCACTACATTCATCTACCTCGCGGCTAGCCTGCAGCGACTTGCTCCCTTCGACTATGCATGATTCTGTTTTTCCTATTGACATCGACCTCTTTGTGGTTGACTGTGCGTTCCGAAGGGCGACAAGACGTGGGTTTATAATGCGCTGTGTCGCAGATGCTCGCAAGAAAACTGGGCTTTTTTCGTACATCCTGCCGCAGCGTTTTGGTAATGTAACTCATGTCGCGATAACGCATTGCGAGCGATTTAGCACAAAGCTCGATTTGCGCCGCTCAATATAATTTGGGGGTTGGAGAAACAAATTGAAGCTGGCTGACTCAACGGAACCAGGAAGGATCGGGTTGCTCGTCGCAGCCCTCGCCTTCGCTGTGATGCCTTTCGCACTTATGGCGCAGACGCCGACGCAACCGCCCCCGCTTCCCCAGACCGGGCTCGTTATCGTGCTCGATCCGGCGCATGGCGGCACGGACACGGGCGCGCGCGGCCAGGGAGCCACGGTCGAGAAAGACATCGTGCTTGGGTTCGCGCGCACTGTGCGCGCGGAGCTGGAGCGCCAGGGTTTCCATGTTGTGATGACTCGCAACGACGATTCCGATCCCACCTACGACGACCGCGCAACCACAGCAAACGTGCGTCGAGACGCGATCTTCATCACCTTCCACATCTCGTCAACGGGGACTTTCGGGGCGGCGCGGACTTATTTCTATCAGTTTCCGAATCCAAATCCTCCGCCCGCACCTCCTGCGAGCACTTCTTCCGCGACCGAAAAAGCTGCATCAACAGCGGCGCCTTCTGCCCCTCCGGCTCCGCTCCATCCAGGCCTAATTGCGTGGGAGGAGGCGCAGCGGCCGTACGAAGAGGCGAGTCATCGCTTCGCGGACATCTTGCAGGGTGAGCTTTCACAGCGTTTCCCCGGCTCTCCGGCAACGCCCGCGGCTGCGGCGGTTCGAGGATTGCGTTCCGTCGCGGCTCCTGCTGTCGCGGTGGAGATTTCAAGCGTTTCGATTTCCGACTCCGCGCAGCTCACGGCATTGGCCGCCCCGCTGGCTACTTCGATTGTTCGCGGCATCATCGCGTTCCGCCCCATGGGATCGGCGGGAGCAAAATAATGACGCGAAATCTGAAAATAGCACTGGGAATTCTGGCCGTTGCCGTCCTGGTCGGATTGGTCAGCCTGCGCGGGTTGCATCGGCGCATCCAACATCTCGCGGAATCGCAGACTGCCGAAGAGCAGGCGCGGCGCGAGGTTCTGGCGCCTCCAATTTCGACGCCGACCGACGTGAAGGTGAAAGCAAGAATCTTCTGGGCCGCTGGAACGGACAAAATCGCGCCCGTGGAAGTCGAACTGCCTCTTTCGGCCGATCCAGTACAGCGCGCGAAGCAGGTTTTGCACGCTCTGATGACCAGCGCTCCAACGCCCGGACAAAGCACGATACCGGCTGACGCCACGTTGCTCGATTTTTACATTCTCCCGGACGGCACTGCCATCGCGGATTTCTCCGATGCGCTTGCCTCCGAGATGCCGTCGGGAATCTTGAGCGAGCAAATGATGGTGGATTCCATCGCGCGGACACTTGAAAACAATGTCAGCTCGCTTCGGCGACTCAAGATTTTGATTCACGGGCAGGAAATGGAAACACTCGCTGGGCACGTGGATCTTACAGGCTTCTTCGACCTCAACCCGCCCGTGCAACCGGCTGTTCCGCCAACGCAGGGTGCTTCGCCATCGAATCCACCGACAGCAGCTCAAACCGGAGCAGTGAAACCATGAACTCCCGCGAAAGCGCTCAACCTCCGCGGCGTTTGTTGACACCGGAGCTCGCAATCGGCACACTTGGCATCCATTGCTCCTGCCGAACTCCTGCCGGTGGCAACGAGGAGAGAAGCTAGTGCGAGCCGACCGACGCGCTCCCGACGACATCAGACCGGTAAAGATCACGCCGGATTTCATCACATCTGCCGAGGGCAGCGTGTTGATCGAAGCGGGACTCACGCGCGTGATTGTGACCGCAACGGTGGATGACGGCGTTCCGTCGTTCCTGAAGGGCACTGGCAAGGGCTGGGTGACCGGCGAGTACGGTATGCTCCCGCGCTCAACCGAAGAGCGTACCGTGCGCGAATCCACTCGAGGACGCCAGTCGGGGCGAACGCTTGAAATCCAACGAATGATCGGGCGGACGCTTCGCGCTGTCACGGATTTGAAAGCGCTAGGCGAGCGAACGGTGTGGCTCGATTGCGACGTGATTCAAGCGGACGGCGGAACGCGCACGACTTCCGTGACGGGTGCGTTCGTTGCGTTGGCGCTTGCGCTCGAGCGCATGACCGCGGCCGGAATGCTCCGCGCAGTGCCTTTGCTCGATTCCGTCGCCGCTATCAGCGTCGGGATCGTCGAGGATGAGTTCTTGCTCGACCTCGCTTATGAGGAAGATTCGCGCGCACAGGTGGACATGAACGTGGTCATGACGGGGAACGGGCGGTTTGTAGAAGTGCAGGCGAGTGCCGAGGGGCGACCGTACACGGGGCAAGAGTTGCAGCACCTGCTCGATTTGGCCGGCGGAGGCATTCGCACCTTGCATGAAGTGCAGCAGGAATTGCTGCATATGAAATTCGGAGCGCCGCCGAAGTGAACTCGCCGGCGAGAATTCGTGCGCCCCTGAAAATTCTCCTCGCTTCCCTGAATCCGGGGAAGCTGCGCGAGTATCGCCACCTTGCTGGAGATTCTCCCGTTGAACTCGATCTGATACCGAATCTCCGTGACCTCCCTGCCTTCGATGAATCAGCGCCCACATTCGCTGAAAACAGCGCTGGCAAGGCACTGCATTACAGCCGATTGGTCAACGAAACGGTTCTCGCCGATGATTCAGGTCTCGTCGTCCCGGCGCTCGATGGAGCGCCCGGAGTACGTTCCGCGCGATATGCGGGGCCAGATGCGACGGATGCAGACCGCGTCAGCAAACTCCTCGGCGAAATGCGGGGCAAAGAAGGTGATGAACGCAGGGCGCGATTCGTCTGCGTAATCGCGATCGCACGACAGCGCCGCGCGTCGGCCATTGTTTCCGATTCCGCCGAGGGCGTCTTGACTACTGAGCCGCGCGGTTCAGATGGATTCGGCTACGATCCGATTTTCCTATTTCCGGAATTGCGCCGCACATTTGCGGAACTGTCGCAGGAAGAAAAGAACCGCCACAGCCATCGCGGAAAAGCGTTTCGAAAAATTCTGGCGCTCCTCACAACAGAGAATTCCACGACACCTTTCGCCGACCCCCGCATCTAATCCTTCGGAATAAAATCGCTTGCTTTGGAACTCGAACTGGGAGTAGAAATGGGGAAGCCCACCTTGAGGTGCCTTATGGCGACGGCCCAAATGGCGCCGAATTTTCTCTCGTCTCTTCTTATTCGACTGGAGGAAGCTCGCGCGCGCACGGATGCACTGTTTGATTTGTTGCCACCGAATTCCTTCTACTCTCGGCCCATTCCCGAACGCCATCGTTTGATATTTTATCTCGGCCATTTAGAAGCCTTCGATTGGAACCTCCTCAGTGCCACGCTTGGCATGGAATCGCACGACAGAGGATTCGATAAGCTTTTTGCATTTGGAATCGATCCCGTCGGGGGCGACCTGCCTGCGGAAAGGCCTGGCGATTGGCCGAACATTGCACAAGTCGAGCTATACAATCGCCGTTGCCGGGGGCGTTTGGATAAACGCTTCCACGACCCAGCATCCGCTGCTCTCGATCCTTCCCTCGCTGATGGAACACTCATTCAAGTTGCGATCGAACACCGGTTGATGCACGCCGAGACGCTTGCTTATCTGTTCCACAATCTTCCGCCGGAACGAAAGATCCTCCATCCAAGGACAACAGCCGATCCAAAACCTGCGCCGAGGCCAAGACAAGTGACAATTCCCGCGGGCATTGCCACGCTCGGACAACCCGCCGGACAGGGGCATTCGTTCGGCTGGGACAATGAGTTCGGGGTGCAGGAGGTTTTTGTCCCGGCCTTCTCTATCGACGTTTTCCCCGTTACGAATGCGGAGTTCATGAGATTCGTCCACGCCGGCGGGTACGAGAATTCGCGCCACTGGAGCGCCAAGGATTGGGAATGGAGACTCCAGCAACGTCTGGAGCATCCGCATTTCTGGGCGCCGCGATCGAGTTCTCCGGCAACAGACCCAGACACGCAATGGGAATATCGCACAATGTTCGGGACCATTCCTCTGCCGCCTTCTTGGCCAGTTTATGTGAGCCACGCGGAAGCGTCTGCCTTCGCGCGGTGGGCTGGGAGGAAACTTCCGACCGAGGCACAATGGCATCGCGCCGCATACGGCACAACGGAAGGCCATGAGAGATCCTATCCGTGGGGTGATGCGCGACCTGCCGCAAATCTCGGTAATTTTCATTTCCAGCGCTGGGACGCAGCGCCTGTTGATTCTGATCCCGATGGCGCAAGCGCCTTCGGAGTATTCGATCTTCTCGGCAACGGATGGGAATGGACGTCATCGACCTTCGCTCCTCTGACAGGATTTGAGCCGTTTCCTTTCTATCCGGGGTACTCCGCAAATTTCTTCGACGGAAAACATTTTGTAATGAAGGGCGGATCACCGCGCACCGATGCATGCATGTTGCGACGATCTTTCCGTAACTGGTTCCAGCCACACTATCCCCACGTATATGCCACTTTCCGCTGCGTGGCGGACTAGCGTATGGAATCAGCAGCCCGGATGGCCGCAGCAAGTTTGTCGCCTCAAGCGGTCTCGGAATTTGCCGCCGACGTCGTCTATGGCCTGAATCGACCAGGGCAGAAGGAACTGTCTTCGAAGTATTTCTACGACGAAATTGGGTCGGCGCTCTTCGATGTCATCTGCGTCTTGCCGGAGTATGGACTGAGTCGCGCGGGAATCCGCATGCTGCAGCGGCACGCGGCGGAAGTCGTCGAGCACCTCCCCGAACAGGTCGTAGTCGCGGAACTTGGGAGCGGCAGTGGCCTCAAGACGCGCTGGTTGCTCGAAGCACTGGCGCGGCGACAGCGTGTGAATTACCACCCGATTGACATTTCCGGAAGTGCGCTCTCACGATGTCAGCTCGAGATCGGCCAGATCGACATGGTGAGCGTCCTGGGATTTGAACGCGCCTATCTCGACGGCCTCCGGGAAGTTGCTTCGCGGCGGCGCGGGGACGAAAAAATCCTCGTGCTGTTCCTCGGAAGCACTATTGGGAATTTCGACCGCCCCGCGGGCGAGAGTTTCCTGCGCCAGGTGCGTTCCCTGCTGCGCAAAGAGGACGCACTTCTGCTTGCCACCGATCTCGAAAAGCCAATCCAGCAACTGCTGATGGCCTACGACGATCCAACGGGTGTCACGGCGGCCTTCAACAAGAACCTGCTGGCGCGAATCAACCGAGAATTGGGCGGTGATTTCAATTTGGCACGTTTCGAACATGTCGCGCGATACGACGAAACCGAGCGCCGCGTCGAAATGCACCTGAAATCCACATGCTGGCAGCGAGTCGCCATTCGCAAGGCCGGCTTACGGGTCTATCTTCGCGATGGAGAAACAATCTGGACCGAGAGCTCACACAAGTACAATCCGGCAGAAGTCGTTCGGATGGGCGAACGCAGCGGATATCGGAGCGCCGCTCAATGGATCGACCAGGAATGGCCGTTTGCGCAAACTCTCTTTTTCGCGGCCTGAACGCGTCGAGGCGAAACAAATTCCAAAAGCTATCCAGGGCGTAGCCGCGCTTGTGATATAGTTTTCGACCCCATGGCAAAGAAGAGAAAGAAGGCCGCCCAAAAGCGCCCACCTCGACCGAGGAAGCCGAAGACGAGTCATGCTCCCAGAACAGCGGCCCGCACCGTCGCCGCGAAGCGCGGAACCAATCCCGCGCGCGTCCGCGCGACCCTGCAGAAATTGGATGAAGCGTATCCGGCAGCTACCTGTGCGCTGCGGCACGACAACGCGTTTCAATTATTGATATCGACGATTCTCTCCGCGCAGTGCACGGACGAACGCGTCAATCAGGTGACGCAGATCCTCTTCCCGAAATACCCGAATCCCAAGGCATTTGCCAGCGCCAACCCGCAAGAACTCGAGCAGGACATTCGGCCCACTGGTTTCTTCCGCAACAAGACAAAATCAGTCATCGGCGCAAGCAAGAAAATCGTGGAGGAGTTTCGCGGCGAAGTTCCACAGACGATGGAGGAACTGCTCACTTTGCCGGGGGTCGCCAGAAAAACCGCCAACGTGGTGCTTGGCACGGCTTTCGGCATCGCCGCCGGTGTCGTGGTTGATACACACGTGCAGCGGCTCGCGGGCCGGCTCGACCTATCCAAGAACACCGACCCAACTAAAATCGAGCAGGACTTGATGCAAATCATTCCGCACGATAAGTGGATTCTCTTCTCCCACCAGTTGATTTGGCATGGGCGGCGCATCTGTCAAGCGCGCAAGCCGAGGTGCATTGAGTGCAACCTTGAGCCGCTCTGCTACTCACCAAACAAAACGGTTTGAAAAAGAGAGAGCCATGCTGCGCGCAAGCGGCATGGCCCGTTTGGAAGCAAACTCAGCAGATTTCCGTTCTATTCAAGAACATGAATCCGCTTCTTTGCGCACATCTCTTTGAGGACTTTCGGCCAAACGGTCACCGTCACTTCGCCTAGATGAGCTTTCCTGAGCAGCAGCATCAGCGTGCGTCCCTGGCCGATGCCTCCACCGACGCTCAGCGGAATCTGATTGTTCACAATGCCCTGGTGGTAGGGGAACTTCAGGAAATCCATCTGGCCGGACATCTCAAGCTGTTGCTTTAGAGTCTCCGCGTTCACGCGTATGCCCATCGAACTGAGCTCATGGCGGCGGTGCGTCACATGGTTCCAAACCAGGATGTCGCCGTTCAGGCCATGCATGGGCTTGCCATCCGCGGAGGTCGTTGGTGTGACCCAATCATCGTAGTCGGCCGCGCGCATTTCGTGCGGATAGCCATCCTTCAAAGGCCAGCCAATGCCAATGATGAAAACGGCGGGGTATTCCTGCAAGATGGCCGTCTCTCGCTGCTTGCGTGGCAAGTTGGGATACTTTTCGAGAATCTCCTCGGCATGGAGGAATGTGAGCTTTTCGGGAAGATTGGGATACTTCGGCGTACGCAATTGCGGAAATAGTTCCTGGGCGTATTTCTCCGCATTCACCAGGACTCTCCAAATCTTGCTCACAATCTCCTTGAGGAAAGCGAGATTGCGCTGTTCGGGGGTTATGACCCTTTCCCAGTCCCACTGGTCCACGTAGGCGCTGTGGTCGTGATCGAGAAAGTAGTCTTTGCGGACGGCGCGCATGTCTGTGCACAAACCTTCTCCCACGCCCATCCCGAATTGCTTCAATGCAACTCTCTTCCACTTCGTCGCGGCCTGCACCACCTGCGCGTCGACCGGATGCTTGTCGTAGTCGTTCGAGATGTGAAACTGAATGGGAGTGCGCGAACCATCGCGGTCGAGCATGTCGTTTACGCCGCTCTCAACATCCACGATCAGAGGAACTGTCACCATCATCAGGTTGAGTTCCTTGCACAGGCCATCTTCGATGGAGCGCTTCACTGCGTGGATGGCCTTCTGCGTTTCTTTTGGGTTGAGCAGAGAGTTGTAGTCTTGCGGGAGAATTTTTTCCAATTCGGAGTAATCGCCGATACCCGGCCCCGCCAGGTCCGCCTTTTTCGATGTCGTCATAACCACCTCCAGTCAGAGTCTAAGAATAGCCACCGGAGGAACATTTTATCGCTCTGATTTCCGCGCGGGGTGATCCACCCGCGTATAATGTCGCAGGATGAGGACCGCCTTCTATGCTGGGAAGCTGGGAAGCCGCGTCCTGTAAAGCCAATGTTTAGAATGCGATCGGGGTGCCAATCGACGGGGATTCGCTGCGGCGTCGGTACGTCACAGCCGTCACATGCGCGAGTGATTCGCGTCACATACAGCATTTCCCATTCCGCAAACAATTGCCCCTGTTTAAAGTTTCCGGATGACGCGCTCGTGTTGTTCACACGAGAAAATGCGGCTGTGCAAAAATCTGGCCACACCGGGCTCCAGAAGAGGATCTGCGCTCGGCCAGGAGGCGACACTTATCCGATTGGCCGTGGCGCCGCACAAACGCGCTTGATGTTCCCAAGTCTTCCCTCCCCCAATTTCACCGGCACAAACATGCCAAAGAACAATGAACTCGGCTCTGCAATCTCGAGCGTTCGATGTCGCAGCCGTTTTGGAGGGCCAACGCTTTCCGTTTTGTGACGGAGCAGGAGAAATGTCATGCCGATCTCGAAGCAAGATGCCCTTGATTACCATTTCGGAGCGAGGCCGGGAAAGATTCAAGTCTCGCCAACAAAACCCTGCCGAACCCAGCGTGATTTGAGCCTGGCTTATACGCCTGGTGTGGCAATCCCCTGCCTGGAAATACAGACGAACCCGCGCGACGCCTTCAAGTACACAGCACGCGGAAATCTGGTGGCTGTCGTCACCAACGGCACAGCGGTGCTGGGTCTGGGCGACATCGGAGCGCTCGCAGGCAAACCCGTAATGGAAGGCAAGGGGGTCCTGTTCAAGCGGTTCGCCGATGTCGATGTATTCGACATCGAGATCGACACGCACGACCCGGAAGAAATCATTCGCGTCTGTCAGTTGTTGGAGCCGACGTTTGGAGGCATCAATCTCGAAGACATCAAGGCGCCCGAATGCTTTTACATTGAAGAAACGCTGAAAAAAACGATGAAGATACCCGTGTTTCATGACGACCAACACGGAACCGCAATCATCTCCGGCGCCGCCCTGATCAACGCGCTGGAGGTCGCGGGCAAGGACATCGGCAAGGTCAAGCTGGTGGTTAACGGAGCCGGCGCTTCGGGCATTGCGTGCGCCGAGCACTACATACGTCTGGGAGTGAAACGCGAAAACATTTTCATGTGCGATACGAAAGGCGTTGTTTACAAAGGGCGCAAGGAAGGGATGAATCCCTATAAGGAAAGGTTTTTGCAGACCACGAGTTTGCGCACTCTGGAAGAGATTGTGAAGGGCGCCGATGTGCTGGTTGGGCTTTCGGCAAAGGGCGCATTCACTCCCGCGATGCTGAAATCAATGGCCCCGCGGCCCATCGTGTTCGCCATGGCAAACCCCGATCCGGAGATCGACTACGAGGAGGCGCGGGCAGCGCGCAGCGATATCATCATTGCAACCGGCCGCTCCGATTATCCCAACCAGGTGAACAACGTTCTTGGTTTCCCATTTATTTTCCGCGGAGCGCTCGACGTTCATGCCACGGCGATCAATGAAGAAATGAAGCTGGCGGCTACTCACGCACTGGCGGCGCTCGCGAAAGAAGACGTTCCTGATTCCGTCTGCCGCGCGTATGGAGTCCAGCGCATAGAGTTTGGTCCGGACTACATCATTCCGAAGCCTTTCGATTCGCGGGTGCTGGTTTGGGAGGCATCCGCCGTGGCGGATGCAGCGATACGGACAGGTGTGGCTCAAGAACCCGTCAACCTCGACGAGTACCGCGATCAACTCGAGAACCGTCTGGGGAAGGCGCACGAAATCATGCGCATGATCATGCATAAGGCGCAGATCTCCCCCAAGCGCGTAGTGTTTCCGGAGGGTGAGCATGAGAAGATTCTGCGCGCATGCCACTTCCTCAGCGAGGAGCGGATCGCGCACCCAATTTTGCTTGGGAACGAGCAAGAAATCCGCGCCAAGGCGGCGGGGCTGTGCGTTCCGCTGAAAGGGATAGAAGTGGTGGACGTCGCGACGTCAAGCCTGCGCGAACCCTACATCCAGGAGTTTTGGGGCCTGCGGCAGCGACGGGGCGTGACGCCATCGGAGGCGCGGGCACTCATCGACAACCGCAACATTTTCGGATCGATGATGGTTCACATGGGCGATGCGGACGCGTTGGTCTCCGGTGTAACGCAGCACTTTCCGGATACAATCCGACCGGCGCTCCAAGTGATCAAAATGCGCGATAACGTTCACAAGGTCTCGGGCCTCTACACCCTGATAACGTCCAAAGGAGACCTCCTGTTCCTCGCGGATTGCAGCGTGAACATAGATCCCACAGCCGAGGATCTGGCCGAGATTGCACTGTGTGCAGCCAATGCCGCTCGCCGGTTCGAGGTGGAGCCTCGCGTGGCGATGCTCTCGTTTTCGAATTTTGGCAGCACGAAGCACCCCTTCTGCGACAAAGTGCGTAAGGCGACGGAGATTGTGAAACAGCGCGATCCGTCTCTGATTGTCGATGGCGAGGTGATGGCGGATGCGGCTGTGATGCCGGACGTGATTGAGCGGGATTATCCGTTCTCCACATTGAAGCGCGGAGCGAACGTGCTGATTTTCCCCGACCTGCAATCTGCGAACATTGCTTACAAACTGTTGATGCGTGTGGGCGGGGCGGAAGCCATCGGCCCGCTGCTAATGGGGTTGAGCAAGCCTGCTTACGTCGTGCAGCGCGGCTCCGACGCAGAAGACGTCGTCAACATTGCGACGATCGCTGTGGTGGAAGCCCAGTGGCTGGAAGCGAATTCACAAGCGCGGAAAGGAGAGCGGTCGCTCATTCACGCCGATTGAGAGCATCGACCCTCTGAATGCCTGCTGGCCGTCGATTCGCCAATTGCGCCGTGAGCGGTGGTGTCCATCCTGTTTTGAATTAGACAACTCTCTTTTACCGGATGTTAATAATGCCGTAAAGGCTCCGACACGCGAAATTGTGTAAATTTAATACTTCCTTCCTGTCTAGTCCGCCTGATTTAGATGATTACGCGCAGGTGTCTCTGCATGCCTGCCGAATACTTAATCCAAGGTGGAATAATGAGGAAGCATTCGCAAGTCTATGTCGTGGCAGCACTTTTGGTTGTTGTATCGGTCCAGTGGCGGGCTCTTATTGTCCCAGATGCATCGGGCCAGCAATCTTCCGTTTTGGTTGGCAGCGGATCAGCCCTTCCCGAGGCCTTGTATCTCGATTGGATTCAACAGTTTCACTTTGTTTCTCCGGCCATTCAACTGCGGTATCTGCCGCTCGGCACCCAGGAAAGCATCCGCCAAGTGCTCTCGGGCGTAAGCGATTTCGGCGGCGGGGATGGACCGATCCAGGATACGACGCTCAAGCAATCGCGCGTTCAAATGCTGGAACTTCCCACGGCAATCGTGGGGGTAGCGATTGTGTGCAACGTGCCTGGCGTAGCGGGAGAAGTGAGCCTTTCGGGTCCTGTTGTGGCGGACATTTTTCTTTCAAAGATCACTTCTTGGAACGATCCCGAGATCGCCAAATTGAATCCTGGAGTGAAGCTTCCAGCTCTCGCAATCATGATCGTTCATTTCACGGATGGAAAAGGGACTAATTACATCCTGACTGACTATCTTTCAGCTACCAGCCCGGAGTTTCGAGCACGAGTTGGCAAGAGCTTTTCGCCCAAATGGCCCATCGGCATGGGTCTGGCACGGTCAGAAGAAGTCCTTCAGATGGTTCAAGATACTCCAGGGGCGATCGGTTATGCGGAGGTTGGCGCAGCGGAAAAAAACGGCGCCTTAATGGCGGCCATACGCAACACAGCAGGAGAATTCGTCAAGCCGTCGAAGGAATCGATGAGCGCCAGCGCTGCCGCGATGGATTCGAGTGCGCTAGACGATGGTCGCGTCTCACTTGTGAATGCACCCGGCAAAGAAAGCTACCCCATTTGCAGCCTTACGTGGCTCTACGTCCCTGCGAAACCAAAAGACCCATACCGTGGGCGCGCACTCGTTACGTTCTTGGATTGGATCTTCACGACAGGGCAGGCCTTCACTGCCAGACAGGGAGCCGCGCCGCTCCCGCCTCAGATGCTCGCACGAGTTCATGCAAAGATCGCATCAATTCACTGAATCATCTGGCTTTACACCTAGATAAGCCATGACGCTGTCTGAACTTGGCGCCTAACCCAAGTTCGTCACGAAACGGGGTAAAGTTCAGCTAAGTCTCTTAGAATCAGTTCAAGCTATGGCCGAGTCTGCACTACATTTTAGGATCTGAATCGGGTCCAATCGTTCCGGCAACTCCAGG